>ENA-ORXT01001023-ORXT01001023.1-marine-metagenome-genome-assembly--contig:-NODE-1023-length-39801-cov-6.387020_pt1 | contig 39801 bp, 21 predicted proteins | sample MGYA00237868_ERZ511482 | MGnify/ENA metagenome assembly ERZ511482 | reverse complement strand
ATCATGCGATTTCAACAGATGATATTAGAATCAGGGAGGAAATAACTTTTAAATCATCTGGCTTCAACAGATGATATTAGAATCAGGGAGGAACTAGCTTTTAAATCATCTGACTTCAACAGATGATATTAGAATCAGGGAGGAAAAATAAAAAATAACCTCGATAAAACGAAAGCCTTATTTTTCAATCAGATTCCTCCACAAGCCTGAATATTTCAGCTCCAAAATTACTCAACTTTACTTTTCCAATGCCATCTACCGCAAGTAAATCTGAATCTGTTTTGGGTTTTTCTGAAGCGATGATCTGTAAGGTCTTGTTGGCTAAGATGACGTAAGCTGGAACATTTCTTTCTCTGGCGAGTGAATTCCTCCAGTCCTTTAATTTATCTAAAAGCGAGGCATCTAAATTTTCTAAATTTAAAGGCTGTTTAGCTTTGCTAGCACTCTTACTCTTAGTTGCAGCCTCAAATTTTGACAAGGAGATTTTTGCATCCTCAAACAAAACTTCTTTTGATAAAGGGGTAGTTTTTAATCTAGAATAGTCGGTCATGTCCAGATAGATCAATCCTTGATTTATCATCTGGGTTAGATAGTGCATCCAATGGATGGCTGGGACATCTCTACCTACACCAAAGGTTTTTATCTTGTCCAGTCCCCTGTTTGTAATCTCTGATTTAAAACTCCCTCTGAGTACATCTATGAGCAGACTATTCGTCAGCTGCTCTTCAGAGCGTATAATTGCTGACAGAGCCATTTTACAATAGGTGGTACCATCGAAGATCACCGGAGGGCGTAAGCAGTTGTCACAATGCCCACAGGGCTCAGAACGGTACTCTCCGAAGTAATTTAAGATTAAGTTGGTGCGACAGCTATCGGCAGACGAAAATTGCCACATTCGCTCGAGCTTCATTCGCTGGATGTTCTTGAAAGCTTCTTCCGATTCACTTTCATCGACAAATTTTTTGAGATTTAAAAAATCTCCCCAACTGTAAAATAATAACGCTTTGGCAGGGGATCCATCTCTTCCAGATCGACCAATTTCTTGGTAGTAGCTTTCAATTGTTTTCGGGAGGTTGTAGTGAATGACCCAGCGGATGTTGGCCTTGTCAATGCCCATTCCGAAAGCGATTGTAGCACAAATAATGTCAAGCTCATCGTTTTGGAAATTACGCTGGATTTGAATTCTATCTTCGGCATTCATGCCGGCATGATAGTAGGCTGCTTTAAAACCTTGGTCCATTAATTTCTTCGCAACCTTCTCCGTATTCTTTCGACTGAGACAATAAACAATTCCGGCTTCACCTTTTTCATCCTTTACAAAATTTATGATCTGCTTTATTCGATCTTGCCCTGGTCTTGATTCAATACTTATATTTTTCCGCTCAAAACTACTGAGGAAAAATTTAGCCTTTGTTAAACCGAGCTGCAATTTGATATCTTCTTGAGTTGCTTGATCTGCGGTGGCTGTTAAAGCAATTAATGGAACATTAGGAAATTCTTCTTTTATGGCTTTCAATCTAATATATTCTGGCCGAAAATCATTTCCCCACACGGAAACACAATGTGCTTCATCAATGGCAAAAAGAGCAATCTTCAAATCTTTTAAATATTCTAAGAAATTACCGCTCATCAATTTCTCAGGAGAGACGTATAAAAGATTTAATTTACCCGAACGGATGTTCTGAAAGATTTCGGAATTCTCCTGACTAGAAATATTGCTGTGCAATGCAGCTGCCGCAATACCATTTAATTTAAGCGCTTCCACCTGATCATTCATCAAGGCAATGAGTGGCGACACTACAATGGTCAGACCATCTAAAATCAGTGCCGGTATCTGAAAACATAGGGACTTACCTCCGCCGGTTGGCATGATTACCAAAGAGTCCTCCTTGGCCAGTACGTTGTCAATGACGTTCTTTTGCTCTAGCCTAAAGGCTTTGTATCCGAAGACACTTTCTAGAATCTCTTGTTTTTTATCCACCATCAGGGGTAAATATATTATTTATACTGATTTATGATAGAATAAACCCAGAAGTCAACAGTGAAATTAATAACTGAAAATTATTTCTATGGCGCCTCCATCCAGAGATGAAGTAGCGCTAAGGATCTGTGGTATGCTATTGATAAGCGTAAGTACCTCCCTTTTTAAAATTCCTCTTCCCTTGCCATGAATAATTCGAGCGGTAAAATTTTGGGCCTGAATGGAACGATAAATAAAATCTTCGCAACAATTTAATTGGTAATCTAGGGCAGACAGCATTTGGCTTTCAGTGAATAATGGGTCCAAAGTTTCTAAATGTAAATCTAAAACCTCTGGTTCTGAGTGGTAGCTATTGGAGCTGGGCGGGCTTGTTTTTTTATCCTGCGGCTCCTCTGTCAAGTCAAGATCAAAATTGGTTTTGTTACGTCGCTTAAGTTCTTTTTCTGTCAGTAGCCTTAGATTAGCAGCAGTTGATAAAATAATCTCATGATGAACAAGAACTTTTGCCTTACCATTTTTGTGAATGCCTTCGAATTTTCCAATCCTGTTGGACTTTATCAATCTAACCATATCACCAATCCATAATTCCTTCAAGTCAACCATCTCAGTTCAATATATGTCTGCTATCTAAATAAAAATTATTGTTTGATCCATTTGATGTATTCATCCCTTTCATTACTCATAACCTTAAAGATGTAAAGACCAGTTGATAAAGTACTTAGATCAATTTTTTCTAAAGTACTATTACATTTGCCTTGAGCAACCAACTGTCCTGTCAGACTGTATACCTCATATTTATCAAAGGAGTTATCTGGAAGTTCTAGGTAAAGAAAGTCGCGGGCTGGATTAGGATATATTTTGGCCTCTGCCTGATCAAAGTCATTGATTGATAACGGTGCACCTTCAACAACTTCAAAAACATCTATGGCTGATTCAAGAATGATCGAAGGAAAAGTATCTTGATTTTCTACAGAGAATAAGACTTGAACATTTGATAAATCCTCTATAAAAATGTTTGGATCTATTTGCTTTGTTTGCCATTCAAACCCACTGTTCCCCAATTGGCCTATAATAGCAAAATCAGAAGGAGTGCCTATTGAAACTGTCATGAAGTCATCAATTTCAATATTCATGTCCAGAGCAACCATCCAATAATCAAAATTGATGATCGGATAATTGTAGGTTGTTAAATCCATAGGAGGGGAGATGATGGTCGTTTTACCTCCCGTCACATGATCTTGTACGATGGGAAGAAAGGCTCCATTTCCAGTAACCATGGCATAGGTTCCAAGATCAGCAGGATTATCGCCAGCAGGTACATTGGTAAATCCTGCGCCACCATTCGGAATGTCTCTTACCCAAAAGCCAGAGTCCGTACTTCCAACAAATTGCCAATCAAAGTCAAAGAAAAATTCATCTCTATAACCATCCATCAATGTTATATTTATTACTGGATCTGTGGCCGTATCATATTCAGCATATTCTCCGAGGTGGTAACCCCATTTAGCGCCGTATAGATCGTAGATACCTTCTTCAATGAATATATCAAAAACACCTTGCATGTCCGTGGTGAATTCTTGCACGTCACCATCTGCACTTATAGCATAAACGGTTGCTTCGCTGATTGGTTGGCCATCGGTTAAACGTGAAACAGTACCTGATACGACGACAAATCCACTTCTCTTCATTTCGGCCATATACGCTGTCACTTCACCATGGATCATATCGAGATCAACCGAAAGCGTATCATAGTCTGGGTGTGTAAATTCAACCTTGTAACTACCAGCTGCGGCAATTCCTGTTTTAAATGCCCCCTGACCATCTGTGAAAGCCTCGTTAATATCATTGGAAACAATAGAAACTTTTACACCTACTATTGGCAGCTGAGTAACTTCATCTATGGCATTTCCTTCTAGGTAGCAGGCTCTTTGAATGTTCGGTTTTAAAACAAACAAGCCATTAGTTCTATCGGAGGCTAGGAGGTAGCCTGATTCTAAAAATGGGTAAGCTCCCCAGCAACCAGCGGATCCACCAACGCCTCCATAGTGTGTGTTGAATTGACCTACTCTTATTAAATTATCTGGCCTGTGTGCATCCAGGATAACTATTCCATCTGTATACCAAGAGGTATATAAGTAACCATCTTTGTAATGTGTGTTGTGAGGAATCACTTGCATTCCGGCAGTTGCCAATGGTTGATAACTATCCAGTCTCTTTATATCACTTAAGTCACTGATGTCGTAAGAATCTACAAAAGCGTTGGGCCGTTCATCGGTGGTAAAAATATAGTTACCGTCATCTGACAACCATGCGTTGTGTGTAAATGAGGTGGTTGTTTCTTGTGCAGCCAAACGAATGGGATCGGTCTTATCCGAAATGTCATAGACTCCTAAGGTTCCTTCAAATATTTCTGAGGCGTACAGCCGATCTCCTCGAACATAAATGTCATGAAAATAGAATTCATCTGAAGCACCAACAAAGCTAGGATCCCAAGGATTGTTTCTGAGGTCTAAAATAATAGCACCCTGCTTGCCTAAATTACATCCAGCCAAATAACAGAATCCATCTTCAATATATAAATTATGGCAATCACCTAGTACGCCCGTGACCTCACCGATGGTAAGGGTAGGCTTCCAGATCGTATCTCTAATGTTTTCTGGATCAGTCATGTCTATAATCGTTAATCCAGCTGGAGCACCATCTATGGTTACATAAACAAAGTCACCAAAATTTTTCATGTCTCTCCACACGGTCGTGTCTCCTTCTAAGTTATATACTTCTATGGGATTCGTTGGGTCTTGAAGACTAAAAATCCGAGTCGCTGGTTCAGTTCCTAGAATGGCATATTCCGTTCCATTGGAATGCTGGAATCCCCAGACATCATTGGCGCGATAGTTAGCATTGTTAACTCTGATATTTGCAATGGAATCAATGTTGAAACCTTGCCCGTATAGACCCACGGAAAACAATAGGAGTAAGACTGTCTGTAATTTCATGTTTTATTGTCTTTGTTGTAGGATAATCAATCCTTCCATAAAATTAAGAACTAATCGCAAGCTTTGATGGCTTTAGGAGGACTTATTACCGCTCAAGGCAAATAAAAAAGTCCCGATAAATCGGGACTACTTTATAAACTTATCATTTCTTATCTATTGTTTAACAAACTTCTTAAAATCGACAATTTCTTTTTCAATAGTGAATTGTAAAAAATAAACACCGGAACTTAAATCTGTAACATTGATTTCTGTTTCTATGTTTCCAAGATCACCCATCAAAATGGTTTCTCCTAAAGTGTTGATGATCCGATAACCTGTCAGGCTTTTATTTTCACTATAAATGTGGAGATAATCCCTTGCTGGATTTGGGCTAAGTGTTAGTTTATATTCTTCTTGATTTTCAATGCTAGAGGGTTCACCTTCTTTAACTATAAATCGATCAATTCCTGCTTCAACTAAGTGCCCGCTATCGGCAAAGTCGGAAGTTTCAAAAGTGATAGTCACCTGATCCAGGGCATCTGTGATCGATAGAAGATCAAACTCATAACTAAGCCACTGAGGATTTGAATCAGTCAGGTCAATTATACTATAATCATTCTCACCGTCATTAATGCTCACGGAAATAGTGTCATTAACCGGAACTTCTCCTGCATTCATAAACCAATAATCAAAACTTACAACAGGTCTATCCATGGAACTTAAATCCATAGGCAAACTTACTATGCTGGTTATTCCATTATCAACATCATCATTTCCAGCGCCACCACCGCCATTTCCGGTGATATAACACAGATCGCCAAGGTCTCCTACAACATCATTTTCTGGGTTAAACTGCACGCCTTGGAACTGGGTTCCTATTGGTTCTGCTCGGACCCATACTCCGGTCTCTGCATCTGAAATATTGTTCCATCCTTGATCCACAATAAAATCATCCTTATATCCTACAGGTAATCTAAATTCAAGAGTTTCCAAGGTGTTGGACACATAGGCTAATCTTTCACTTTCATTAAATCCCCAGGAACCCGCATAGATGTCGTAAGTCTCTGGAAGAACTTCAACAATAAAAGTTCCATCACTATTTGAGGTAGTAGAGAAAGTTCTGTCAGTCGAATAGCTCACAATTGTTGCTCCAGATACTGGTTCGCCAGTTTCATCATTAACGACAATCCCGATGACTTGGTCTGTAGGAATTTTAACTAGTTCAATAATTACTTCTGCGGTTTGTCCATTGTCTAAAGTTATTGTATCAGAAATCCCGTTAAAGTAATCTGGATGACTTGCAGCAACTGTATAGTCACCTGCAGTTGCAATACCGGTTTTAAATGCTCCTGCACCATCCGACATCGATTCATTTGCTTCACTGGAGTTTATATTTACGGTAGCCGCAACGATTGGCAAGCCAGTCTCACTATCAACGACAGTACCATTTAGTCTGCAAGCTTCTTGAACACTGCTAGAAAATACATACAATCCAGAGTTTATATCTGAAGCGATAATTAATCCTGAGGGTAGGAAAGGATAGACACCCCAACAACCACTAAAGCCTCCATCTTGTCCTAGAAAAGTATCGTAGGCTCCGACCTTCACAAGATTGTCAGGTTGGGTTGCATCTACGACCACTAAGCCATCTGTATACCATGAAGTCCAAAGAAATCCATTAAGATAATGTGTATTGTGAGGAATAACATCATTACCAGCAGTTTCTGGTGGCTGATATTTATCCAAAAATTTCACATCATTGGGATCAGAAATGTCATAAGCATCAACGAAGGCATTTGGTCTTTCATCCGTTGTAAATAAAAAGTTACCATCATCTGAGGCCCATGCATTGTGTGTGAAATTAGAACTTGTGGATTGTAGGATGGTCCTTTGTGGATTTGTTCTATCAGAAATATCGTAGACGGAAAAATGGCCATTAGAAATTTCTGAAGAATATAGTATGTCACCTTTTGCATAAGCATCATGACTATAAAACTCATCTGTTGCTCCTACTAATATAGGATTTAAAGGATCTGTATGCACATCAAAAATTAAAACACCTGCATTGCCAACCTCTTGACAGCCGGCTAGGTAACACCAACCTTCCTCTGCATCAATGTAAATGTTGTGGCACCTGCCTAAGGTTCCAGTTCCTGAGTCAACAGTCAGGGTAGGCGTCCAATAGTTAAACGTAATATCTTCCGGGGCCATGGTCATGTCTATAATTAGAAGTCCATCTCCTGGCTGTCCTTGTGGCGCATCATCCGTTGTAACATATAAGTAATTATCATAATGTTTTATATCTCTCCAAGTAGAAGCGGAACCTGAAATGACCGCTCTTTCAATCGGAGCGCTAGGATCTTCTAAAGAGTAGATTCTTGTAGCAGTTATAGTTCCCATCACTGCATACTCTGTTCCTGCCTCATCTACAAAACCCCAGATATCATTCCCATTTTCATTGAAAGTAACATTACTGACGAGTTCCAAGTTTAAATTGGGTTGGGCGATAGAGAAGTATGAGAGGAGTAAAAAGAGGGGTAAAATTCTAATTTTCATTCGTTGTCTTTTATTGGCTATTAATTGAGTGTAAAATACTTAATTAGTTGAAGTAGCAGGGTCGGCATCCTTAATAAAGTCTAATAAAATCTAAGAATTATGCTAAATGACCAGCATGTAAGGATAAAGAATGGGTTAACTCCGCTTTATCATTACGGTTAATCGGCTGATGCAAATTAACTCTTCTGCTTCGTTTGAAATTTTAATTTCCCACACATGCAGTGTTCTACCGACTCTGATGGGTTTCACAATGCCTGTAACTAGACCACTTTGCGCGGATTTTACATGACTGACACTTAATTCTATCCCATAACCTGGAGTGGTGAAGGGATCATCAATGCACATGCTTGACGCATAACTACCCATACTTTCTGCGAGAACAGCAGAGGCTCCACCATGAAGTACACCGTAAGGTTGTTTGGTCTGTTCATTTACAGGCATGGTTGCTTTTAAATAATCATCCCCAACTTCTGTAAACACGATTCCAAGGTGGGCAACTAAAGTATTTTTGCTTAAGGTATTTATACCATCTAAGCTCGGCTGTATTTTCCAAATCATCATCTAATTTAATAGACTTAGCTATTTCAGAACAGGAATTTTCCAAGTTCTTAAATTTTCGGTTGATTTTATGGTCATAAAGTAAATGCCATTTGAAGGAGCGACCCATGGAATAGACTGTCTTTGAATATTCTGTAACGGATATTGCAAAATTTTCTTTCCGCTTAAATCAAAAATATAAAGCTCTGAAGACTGGGCAAGAGCGTCGCCTTCGATAAGAATGATTCCACCATTGTAGAAAAGATCTAGATTGGTTTCTAATGTCTCCGTAAGGTCTACCATCGTGCAATCAACAGGACCATATTCTAAAACAGCTTGACAGTCTCCATCCTCATTATCCGTTATGATAAATTCGAAGGAAGTTCCATCTCCACCGGTCAGCGGACCGATGGTGTAATTATTGGCTCCATAGCCGAAGATGCCATACTCTTGACCATTGCCACTAATTGTAAATAGACCTGAATTCATAGAACCAAACTCAAACGTAAGGGTCACAAAAAATTGTTGACTATCCTCATCGCAGCTGATAATTTCAGTTTGAAGTTCATCGATGAAACATTCTGATTCACAGCAGATAACTTCTGTGAAAAAGGTTTCATTAGTGCAGGTAGGATCTCCATTGTCAGTGATGATGAATTCATACAACGTTTCACAGTCGCCTGCCAGAGGCCCTATGGTATATATATCTTCCCCATACTCAAAACTTCCATAGTTCTGCCCGTTGCCTTGGATCGTAAATCCTTGGTCACTCACATCCACATATTCAAAACCGATATCAACAAGAAATTCACCATTGTCATCACATTGATAGGCTTCTGAGCTAGGTTCAAATATTCCACAATCCCCAATCGGAGTGCATTCGATGGATTCAAATTCTAGAATTCCACAACAAGCATCATTGTCATTTTCACAAATGGTGATCACCTCATTGGTATTGCCAGAAATAGGAAAGTTTAGACTTAGTGGAAGATCATCGAAGCTGTAAGTTCCTAATAACTCACTACTGGCCAGTACATCAAAAAACTCATTGTTAATGCCCACAGTTTCAAGGTCGATAAGTAGTTGATATTCTTCTTCGTTCAAGCAAATTAGCTCCATGAGATTTATTGCAATCTCACATTCCTCTTCACAGCATGCAAAACCGACATAAAAATCTGTGGAACATTCATTATCTCCAATATCAGTTATTTGAATTTCGTATTCTAAGTCACAACTGCCGTCGAAAGGACCAACCGTATAAAAATCTTCACCGTATAAAAAGCTTTCAACAAAGTCTCCATTGACAAGCACATTAAAACCATCATCGCTTGTATTTGCGAAAGCGAATTCAAAATCTATAAAGAAATTATTGTCATCATCACAATCATAGCTTTCTGCAAAAAGGTCCCATATATCACATTCAGAGCCTTCGCAATTAGGACCGTTAAATTCAAAAGCACTACAGCAATCTGGATTATCGTTTTCACAAATGGTTAAAACATATTGTCCATTTGCTTGCGTAGGGAAGTCGTCAATGGCAACTGGTAAATCATCAACTGCATACAAACCAAAAAAGTCAGTGGTCCCATTTCCTACAAACAGATCAAAAGAAGTATTTTCAAAATCGCTCGGGAAAAAATTCAAAACAAATTGCAGGAAACCGGTCACACATTCTGCCTCTGTGACTGCAATATCTACAATTTCGCATGCTGCAATTTCACAGCAGACTGGCTCTGCAAACACATTAAATGTTTGGCAATTTTCTGCATCGTTAGGAAATATTCCAAATTCATAGATGGTCTGACAATCTCCAATCAATGGCCCGATCGTATAGAAATCATCCCCAAATTCAAAATTCCCATAGCTGGTACCATTACCTCTAATTTCAAAAATATTGTTGGGTGGATTTTCTACGTCAAATTCAATATCAACATAAAAGGTGCCGTCATCTAAGCATTCTTGCGCTTCCGCAAATACATTACTCACCATACACTCAAGTTCACATTCTAAACCGACAAACTCATAAACTGTGCAGCAGGTAGTACTGCCATTATCACAAATCTCAATAATATCAAAAGGGACATCTCTGCCCGGAAAGTCTGCAATCGTTACCGGTAGAAGTGCATATGGATAAACGCCAATATAATTCCCTTGGGAGTAAACATCAAAGAAGTTGCTAGACGTAGACTCCGCGGTAAAATTCAAACTTATTAAATAACTATTGTCTCCATCACATTCTAATGGAGTTACTGAAATATCTGTAAATGCACAGGGCGGTATTGTATCGCAGGTAATCGTAAATTCTTCCATAAAGCCACAGCCAGCAAGAGAAGAGTGCTGAATCCCAAAAGATTGAGATAATGAGTCAGGTACAGCACCTACGAAGGAGTAGAGTATGGTGTCTGGAAGTTGAGAAGGACGGAGGGTATCTATGACCGATCCATCAAATAGCACATAAAAGAACTCTTGGGACGATCCGTTATAATTGAAATCGTAGCTAAAACCAAAAATCTCTGAACCATCGCATATCGTCGTTATCTCTAAATCATTAAACTCACAATTGTTGGTACAGCAATAGGGCCCAAAGGCAAATTCAAAATCAACACAACCCGGAAGTAATGGATCAAATATTCCTAAATTAATATCTCCAGTGCAATCTCCTTGTAATGGGCCTATCGTATAATATGGTTGGTCATATAAAAAAGTGCCATAAACAACATTACCAATGGAAGCCGTAAATGAATTTCCAATATTAATGCCGTGGCTCACCTGAAAATCTAGATAAACCTCTTGGCCACCGCAATTTTGAAATTCTAGATTGCTTACTTCAATGAGGCAAGGTGTAAAACAGGTAGTATAGGGTTCGATATTATCACTTGCAAAGCAGGTGATCATAGTATTGTCAATGGCTGCAAATTCATAAATGGTCCCATTATTAACAAAGGGCCCTAAAATGATCGGACCATCAGCGTAATTAAAAGAACCATAGGTCGTACCATTCCCACCTAAAACGAAACTTGATGCTGTCCCAGTTCCAGTGACAGTGACCTCAGCAAAGAAAGTCCCTTGTAGTTGATTGCAGTCAATAACTTCCGCGGTGACCGTTATATCACATGGATTTTGGCCATAAGATGGAAGGTTTACAAGGAATGAAATACAGAGAAATAAAACGATTGGTTTGATGTTGCGCATAATGAATCCTTTAATTAAAACTGGATTGTTATAGAGATATACCTCTAAACCTATCAAGATGTTGCATCGAAGTAGAATAATGAATTATTGTGAAAACGCTCGTATTTATAGTGTTTCTCACGGAAAACCCTTCTTCGCAGCCCAATTTATATAAAAAACTAGTAAAAAAAGAGTGATAATTAAATTCATCTAACTATATGAATATGAGAGTATTACATATTAAATAAAAGTACAATTCAATACATATTACGATTAGTTGTAATATGAAAGGCCTTTTGGAATAGAACTTGGCAATAAAAGGGTGACGAAGTAATCGTGTGCCCCATAGTGAGGTATGCGATTATTGAGCAAAACCGAATTTTATCTAAAAACCCAAAAGTCGATGAAAAGACCTTTACTAACATTAACGAAAATCCTGAATGTGATTCCACTATTAATATTGGGATTGATTTCAGTTACTTCAGTTCAAAGTTATGCGCAAGAACCAGACATAAGTTATTCGAATGTCTGTTGTGGCTGCAACGCAGATCTTGTTCCAGGTTATTTTATAGCCAGAATTACTTTGCTTGGAGATCAAGGAGAAAATGTTGTTTTATGTAACGCTGATATGATTTTTGACGTTACTAATCTCACAGCACCATATACCTTATTACCCGATTTAACTGCATTCACAGAAGTGGTGCCAGGACGATATGTGCTTGAAGCCATCATTTTTAATGGTATGAGTCCTTCATTCGACTTGAAGTATGAACAAGCAGATGGTTCCTTTGCGGAATTCGCCATGGAAATGCCAACTCTGCCAGGTTCATGTTCTGTACACTCCGTGGGAATCACGAGTGATTCAGGGACGGAGGCTTGCAGTAACTCTATGAATTCATTCGTCTTTACTGCAACCAATAGCCAAACGGTAGATCCTTATAGCTATGAGTGGTTTCTGGACGGAGTATCACAAGGGCCAGCTTCGGGTTTTAGTAATAATCCTTCAAATTTCACCTTAACACAGAACCTACCTCCTGGTACTTACATACTTTCAGTTGTAGGATATAGGGATCCTAGCACCTGTACTACCAGTACAATGGGGGCTGCTAACTGTGAAATCTTTAATGAAATTGTAGTTAATATAACGGACCAAGATGCAGAAATTGCTGGACCTGATATGTTTTGTAATGATGGAGATCTTATAAAAAATTATAACATAACACCAGATCCTGGAGCTACTGCTAGTATAGATTGGACCTTGAAAAATGAGGATGAGTCGGTAGCCATTGCAACTTACACAAGCACTGGTTCAGGAACTTCGATAGATTTTTCTCCGCTTCCCACAGGATTTTACACACTGTGTGGCTCTGGTACTTCAGATCAAGGATGTACGCTCAACGCAGAATATGATATTAATTATTTCCAGCCAGAAGCAACCATAAATGGAGTGTGTGACGTCCTTTGTAGTCAGGAAGAAACCTATACATTAACGGTAGATTCACCAGTAGAAGCAGGATCTGTAACATGGACTGTTTCTCCTGCGGCCAATGTAACTTCAAATGCCTCAGATACTTCCATTGATGTCGTATGGACTCAACAGATGGGCGCTAGCATTTCTGTATCAGGAATGACAGAAGACGGTTGTGCTTTTTCCCAATCCAAAGAAATAAATTTCCTTCCAGCAGATGCCTTCGTATCCATTAATGGGGATACAGACGTATGTATGGGCTCGACAGAGCTTTACACCATTACTGGTCTTACAGGTGATGCTCTTGATAATTATAATTATAACTGGACGTTGAAAAACGCTGCTGGAACAGATGTTTCAGCTGGAACTGTTTTAGCTACTAGTAATATGGGACAGACTGTACCTGTAGACTTCAGCTCTTTAACGCCAGGGAATTATACACTCATGGTCATGGCTACTTCTGTCGGAGGTGCATGTCCAAACTTCATGTCTTCTTTAAGTATTACACTTGACAATGGTGATGTGCCAACAATGGCTTGTGTAAGCAGTGGTATAAATGTAACCATCGGTAATAACTGCGAACTGGAAGTAACAGCAGACATCATCATTGAAGGACTGAATGCTAGCAATGATCAATTCATTGTAATGCTAACAGATGTCGCGACAGGAGATTTAATTGATGGGAATATTTTAGATCATTCTAACATTGGACAAGAAATAGAAGTAAAAGTAATTCACGAATGTTCAGGTAACTCTTGTTGGGGTTTCTTGACTGTTGAAGATAAATCAGTACCAGTTCCAGAATGTCCGACAATCATCGGAGTGGTTGATTGTGAAGATGTTGCTGATAAAACGAACCCAGACTTTATGCCAATTTTTGCGGCAGACGTCACAATAAACTTTCAAGGAGATAATACTTGGGAATTACTCGGATATGACAACTGTGGAGTGGCAACCTTGACTTGCGAAGATGAAAATCAAAGTACAGATTGTGCAAATCCATCAACCTTATTCAGAACATGGACCGTGACTGATGAGTTTGGAGCAACGGCTTCATGTAGAGTGGAATTACAAGTAATGTATGATGAAGACGAAAAAGTAATTTTACCACCAGATTTTGACGACATAATTCCAGGAGCAGAACCATCTATTGATGTTTGTTCAGACTTCCTAATGGATGAAAATGGTAACCCAGATCCAGATTTGACAGGAGTCCCTATCGGTGCTTCTTGCGCAGATGTTGAGGTACTAGGATATACGGATAGAAATCTTCCACTTTGTGGATCTGGATCGCCAGCAAGAAAAATACTAAGAGACTGGGTGATATGGGATCCTTGTGCCAATGGTGGCTTGGGAGATGATATCCTCCATACACAATATATAACATTGACAGATACAGCTCCACCGATTTGTGCAGCATTTGATGAATTTGCAGTAACAACGGATTCACATACTTGTTCTCAGACCATCTTTGTTCCAAACCCAGAGGTTTCGAATGAGTGTGGATCAATTTTCATTGAACTTTCTTACAAATTGAGAGATTCAATTGGAATTATTCCTGAGACATTTTCAACGGAAGGAGTAACCTATAGCGAAGCTGATCAAGGTTTCTATATAGATGATGTACAATTTTTATCTGACTCATTATGGGTCTTGTTTGAAGTAAGAGATGCTTGCGGAAATGGAACAACTGATTGTTTGACAGAGGTTGCTCTTTTAGACGCTACACCACCGTCACCAGTGTGTGATCTATTTAACAATGTAGCATTGAATGATGATGGTTGCGCTTATGCAGGTCCAGAAACATTTGATGATCATAGTGTAGATAACTGTGGTGTTTACCAAAAAGTAATTAAGAGAATGGACGAAGGAGTTCCTTGCGGACCTTGTGAGAAACCACAATTTGATTACTTAACTTTCCTAGGAGAAAGAGATGGACACTTCTACTACTTATCTGATCAACCAACGACTGGACCTAATGCTTTTGCATATAGTACAGCGATTGAATCTTATGTTGCTAAAATTGATGATGCTGCGGAGGGTTCTTGGTTACATACTCAGGTAAGTTCTTACACAAGTGATGACTACTTTATTGGATATAGAGGGCAAGGAATTACAAACGCTGATTCTCCTCTTAACTCTGACTTCGATGCGCAGGCTGGGGGAGTCATGAACTATGATAACTGGGCAACTGGTGAACCAAGTTGGACCTTAACTGGGACTGGCGATCTATATGTTACCGTACAAAGCGATGGAACATGGGATGCAGAAAGAGAATCTATCTCTAATCACATGTATGTTGTAGAAATTGAAGATCCATGTGTATTCAGCCAAAGAGTTAAGTTCTGTTGTGCGGATATAGGAAATCAAGTAATGGTAAGAATGAGAGTATTTGACTTTTACGGAAACTTTGCAGAATGTATGGTGGAAGTTGAAGTACAAGACTTTAAAGATCCTACCGTAACTAATGTTCCTACGAATGTGAATGACATAGACTGCGAAGATTTAGATAACACAGATTATTTACTAGGAGAGTTGAGTACATTCTTGATCTCTGAATATGGAGAACCGACCTTTGACGATAATTGCCCATTTGATGTGGAGTATGTAGTAACAATTACTTCAGCTACAGATTGTGGGTCGTTTACAATCACACGAACTTGGACAGCAACAGATACTTACGGGAATGCAACCTCAGTTACACAGATATTAACGATCGGAAATGCACAGCCATTTGTTTTTGGTAACATTAACTGGCCAGATGATTATGATAGTAATAATTGTCAGAATGGAATTCTTCCAGACGAGTTACCTACAGTAAATGGATTTCCTTCTTTCTCAGGGATAGATGCTTGCTCGAGTGTAACATCTGCGTGGGAAGATCAGGTTTTTAACTATACAGAAGAAGCTTGCTCTAAGATATTAAGAACATGGACCGTGATTGATTGGTGTCAGCCAGACGAGGTTTGGACACACATTCAAGTGATAAAAATATATGATACGGAGCCACCGACCGTTGTGAGTGGATGTCAGAATCTTTCTGAAGTTGAAGGAGAATTAGTCGGTAACTGTATGATTGAGACGTGGGAAAGCGGTTTACAGTATTCATTATCTGACAACTGTTCTAACTTTAATCAAATAACCGTTTGGTATGATTTAGATTTATATAATGACGGAACGAATGAAAGTACTGGTGTTCAATCTAACAATGCCAATGGTACCTATCCGTTTGGAACACATAAGATTACTTGGTACGCTGAGGATCACTGTGGCAATGTATTAGCTCCTTGTTCTATGACCTTTGTTGTCGATGGAGATACAACTGGTCCTACGGCTTATTGTTTGTCAGAAGTTGTGACAGTAGTACCTGTTGCGGGTACAGCAGAAATATGGGCTTCTGATTTTAATCAGGGTTCATATGGTGGTGGATGTAATACAAGTGATGATCTAATATATTCATTCTCATCAAATACTAGCAATACTTCCATGAGCTTTGATTGTAGCGATGTTACCAATGGTATCGTTGATACAATTCCGCTTCAAATGTGGGTTACTGATTCTAATGGAAATCAGTCATTCTGTGATGCATTTTTAATCCTACAGGATAACCACGATATCTGTCAAGACAATGCAGCTTCGAGAGTTGATATTGCTGGTAGAGTATATACAGAAGACGACCAAATGGTTGAGAATGTTGAAGTTTCATTAATGGAGCAGAACAACAATCCAATGATGGTTGATATGACCAATGTTCAAGGTGAATTTGCCTTCGATAATGTACCGATGAATAACAACTATTATGTCGATCCTTACAGTAATGAAGATCCATTAAATGGAGTTTCAACCTTGGATATTTTATTGATTCAAAAGCACATTCTTAATTTAATTCCAATCACAAGTCCTTATAAGTTGATTGCAGCAGATGCCAACAATTCACAGTCAGTCTCCGCAGCCGATCTTATACAGATCAGAAAACTTGTACTTGGTGTTTCACCGGATTATCCTAACAATGATTCATGGAGATTCGTAGAGCAAGACTATGTATTTGCTGATAATTCAAACCCATGGCCTTTTGAAGAAGTGATAAATCTAAACGCTTTAGATTCATCCATGAGCGATGCGGATTTTATCGCTGTGAAAATTGGTGATGTAAATAATTCTGCGATCGTAAATCTTGTACAAGATGGTACGGTAAGCAGAAGTGCAGATAAGTTAAACTTGGAAGTGAAGTATAGAGAGACAGCTACTGGTAATACTGTTGTAGACCTACTGGCGAAAGATTCATACAGAATGGATGGTGCTCAATTGAGTCTAGATATTGGTATGGAACCATCGACTGTTTCTTCTGACTTGTTTGACCTAGGTGTCACTAATTACGCTTTCGCAAATGGAATCTTGACCATCAGTTTTAATGATGCCAAAGGAAAAGCAGTAAGTGCAGATGACCTAGTCATGAGTATTGAATTTGAAGGAGCTGTTGAAGATTTAGCAGTGAGTTTGAATGAGTCTTTTGAGAACGAAATTTACATAGATTCAGGAGAGAATCTAGAGGTAAAGGAGCTTGCTTTAACTTCCGAAAGTTACAATTTGTCTGCTGGATTTTCAGTGTACCAAAATACACCGAACCCATTCAGTGATGAAACAGTTATCGCGTTTGAAATACCGAATGAACAAACGGTATACATGCAGATTTTTGATAATAGCGGTAAAGTTTTATACAGCATAACCAATGAATTCAGCAGAGGATATAATGAATTTATTGTCAAGCAATCAGACTTAGAATCAACGGGCATACTCTATTACCAAATTTCTACGGACACTCATATCGCCACTAGAAAAATGATAATTCTAAAGTAATATAAAAATTATAGTAAACCATTAAGTCCTCCTTTTTGAAGTAGAGGAGGACTTAACAAAGGTTATTCGCTAAAAAACTGATTAAAAAAAACCCAATGAAACAAACTTTACACAGTTTATTTTCATGCCATTCCTTTCGATTTGCCAAGTTGGCAATGAGTGCATTATTTGCGCTAAGCATAACTGCTAATGCAAATGCTCAATTGGATTGCGATGCATTGGACAATTTAGTTCTTGCATGTAATGGAAGTATAAACGTTGCATTGAATACGGATTGCGAAGCTCAAGTCACGCTAGAAATGGTTTTGGCAGGTGAGCCTTGGAACAATCCAGCTTACGCCACGCTATCCTATACGGATCTCGCCTTAGTGTTAACAGCAGATGGTGTAATTGTACCGGCAACAAGTCATAATTTGACCATTTTAGATTCCTCCCATTTAGGGGCTACCATTACAGCTGAGGTTAATGTTGCTGAGTGCGGTGTTGCTTGCTGGGGAGATCTAAATTTGGAAGATAAGAACGGTATGACATTAAATAACTGCTTTGATTATGTTATAACCTGCGAGGAATTTCTAGCAGGTAATTCATCAACAACCAACAGGCCTAACTTTAATGGAAATTGCACGATTGACGATGCAGATATCTCTTTTGAAGATGATACCACAGACATTATGTGTTTGAATGGGTATGCAACAACCATTGAAAGAACATGGATAGCATTAAATGATGATGGTGATTTTCTTGCACAATGTACACAGACGATCAGTGTAGCTAGAGAAGACATTACTGATATCGATATACCAGAAGACTTTATCTATGATTATACACAGAATGATGGATGCGAGGTGTTTACCGATGAATGGTTGGTCCCAAGTAGAACTGGATTCCCAATTGGGTCAGCTTGCCCTAACATTATGTTTTTCTATGATGACAGTGACTTTGATTTATGTGGAGTAAGTAGAAAAATATTGAGAGAATGGACGATCATTGATTGGTGTAGTGGAAATTCAAAAACCGAAGGTCAAATTATTAAAGTCATTGATGATGAAATTCCAATCATCGTCTGTCCAGTAGATTTTAGAGATACTTTATTTTTCCCTGCGACTAATAATAAATGTACCGCTGAAATTAATTTAGATCCATTTAATATGGCTCATGGTTTCGGAGCGATGCAAGCTTTTCTGGAATGTTCTGATTTTGACTTTTTCGTAGAATATCTTCCAGCTGAGCCTGGAACAGAACAGCCAGTGGAAAATGGAGAATACACTGCCATCGGAGTAGTGGAAGAATCCGATGGTACTTACTCATTACCTTTGATCTCTGAAGGTCTAGTATGGATAAGATACAGATCAATTGATGCTTGTGGAAATATTGGGATTAATACAAACCCAGATGTTGGTTCAGATGATCCATCTAGTTGTTACTTTGAACTTCAAATAGTTGATACCCTGCCTCCTACTGCTATATGTGAAGGGTTTACCAAAGTTAGATTGGATGACACAGGTCACATTGAAGTGAAAGCTGCAAGTTTTGATGATCATAGTTTTGATCTATGTGATGACATCGTGAAATTTGAAGCAAAGATTCTTGACGATCAGACTTGTGATGGACATGCAGATGATTCTGAATATGGTCCATCGGTACACTTCTGTTGTGCCAACTTAGGTGATACACTTACAGTGATGCTTAAAGTATATGATGATACTGGTAGATACAGTGAGTGTGAGACTAAGGTCTGTGTTCAACAAGAAGATTCTAATTTTTCATTGACCTGTCCAGATGATATCACCGTAGCTTGTGGTACCGATTATGAAGCATTAAGTTATGCCGTTCCTACCATCAATGGTTCAGGATTATGCTCGACAGGAACACCTTCTGTAACTGGAGTAAGTTACGATGATAGCGACCTAGATTTATGTGGTCTAGGAGATGTTATAAGAACAGTAACTGTTCAATTACCATCAGGACAGTTGGATTCTTGTAGTTCGAGAATAAGACTCAATCAGTCAGATGCATTAACAAGAGATGATATTACCATACTTTCAGAAATTTATGTAACAGAATGTACAGATGCTGGAGGAGCATTAACACCAGAAATTATTGGTGGATTTCCAGTGATTACTAATAACTCCATTTGCGTAAGCTTAACCATGGATTATGAAGATCAAGTATTACAAGTAATTCCAGGGAACGATATCTGTAGTAAGATAAGAAGAGTGTGGACAGTGATCGACTGGTGTACCTATGAAGCGAATAATGGCTTTGATGGATTTTTTGTCCTAGAGCAGATTATACTTCTTGATGATAATACACCACCAGCGTTCTTTGATCCATGTGTAGATATAACAGTTCAAGCAGAATTTCCAGATTGCGCAGGAAATGCCTTTGTTGAATTGTGGGCAGATGACAATTGCACACCTGCTGGAGATTTACACTATACATACACCATTGATGTAAATAATGATGGAAATTCTGCCAATGATGTAAACGGTTCAGGAGTAACGATTGATGTATCACTCCCTGGAGGAATTCATAAGGCAAGTTACACGGTTGAAGACAACTGTGGTAATGTTGGAAATTCTTGTCAGTTCATGATTACAGTATTGAGTGAGCAACCGCCAGTAGCAATTTGCTTGGCCAATGTTGTGTGGGTTCTTGATGGGAATGGTCAAGCAGATGTATGGGCCTCTGATTTTGATCTTAAGAGTGAAGGATCTTGTGGAGCAGATGGGGATTTAAAATTCTCTTTCACTAATCCTGATGTATCATTTACACCGAATATGAACTTCACATGTAGCGATATTCCGAATGGAGTAGGAGCGACCATAGATTTGGAAGTTTTCGTAATTGATGCCTCTGGAGGTTATGAGTCTTGCAACGTTACCTTGACGCTTCAAGACAATCTAGACGTGTGTGGTGATGCGGCATCTATGACTGTTGTTGATGGAAGAATATACGAAGAAAGTTTAGAAGGGATAAATAATGTTGAAGTAGAAATTTATGAAAACTCTGTAAATCTAATGGATATGAATGTTACAGCCAACGCTGGAACCTATTCATTCCAGAGTGTACCGTTCTATAATGGCTACATGTTGAAACCTTCTAAGGATGATCTTCCATTGAATGGTGTAACAACCTTAGATATCGTTTTAATTCAAAAGCATATTTTAGGATTGATAGAATTAGATTCTCCATATAAATTGATCGCCGCAGATGTTAATAAGTCCAACTCTATCTCTGCGATAGATTTACTAGAAATAAGAAAGTTAATACTCGGTGTTGAAACTGAATGGACAAATACTGCGTCTTGGACCTTTGTTCCTTCGAATCATGTATTTGCAGACCTTACTGCTCCTTGGAATTATCCAGAAGAGCAAATGATTGATGCAATGTATGTGGAGCAACATGATTTAGATTTCTACGGAATCAAAATGGGTGATGTTAATGAGACAGTCGTTGTAAATTTCAATGATGAAACAACAGCTTCTAGATCTAACAGTAAGCTTGTCGTACAGATGGACGATAAAGATCTTTTCGCTGGCGCAAATGTATCAGCCGATTTTAAAGCTCAGGAGCAAGTGAATTTGGATGGTATCCAATTTACTGTTGAATTTGACGCAAGCCAATTAGAATATAAGGGATACACTCCTGGTGCTTTTGCCATGACTGATGCGAATATAGGACTGCATAGAGCACATGAAGGAATTATAACTTTCAGTTATGATTATGTCAAAGGTGTGAACCTTATCGAAGGCGATCAAATGTTTGCTTTAAACTTTGAAGCTAGATCAGAAGGTCTCCTTAGCGAAGTCTTAACAATTAGTTCTGAAGCAACCATCGCTGAAGCTTATACGAATGAAGGAAACATTATCGATGTACTGATTGTGTCAGGAGAATTAACGGAATCAGCAGACGGTATGGAATTATTCCAAAACCAACCAAATCCATTTGATAACAGCACGGAGATTAGCTTCTACTTACCAGAAGCTGGTAAGGCTAGTTTTGAAGTGATGACTTCAGAAGGTAAGGTTGTATACAAGCAGAATGAAAACTTTGAAAAAGGTTTGAATAGTATAATCTTGAACGGAGCCGATCTTGAGAATAAAGGAGTCTTATTATATAGACTTGAGTTCAAAGGATATTCTGAAACTAAGAAAATGATTTATATCAAATAATAAATTTGGGTTCTTATATTTCTTTAGAAACCGGCACCTAATGTGGTGCCGGTTTTCTTATTTTATAGAGGCTGATTACCTTATAATTTCATGAATTTTTTAGTACTCAATTTATCTTCTGAAATAAACTGAATGAAGTAACTTCCACTTGGAAGCTCGGAAACATCAATGCTTTGATTATTAAAGTTCTGATTCAACATCAGTCCTCCAGCAAAATTTACAATTTTTACCTGCTCAATGTTTACCTTACTTAGAATGTTTAGTTCATCATTAACAGGGTTAGGGTGAATTGAGATTCCTGCATCAAAGTCAAGATCGATGACAGCATCAAGAATGGCAATGTCATCAAGATCTCTTGGAAGAATTTGGTATCCATCCGTAAATGGATCTGAACTATCAAATTGACCTCCGATACCAGTAACTTGAATCAATTCTGCAGGTGCAGTAATGTTGGCTAGCTCTGTATCATTATCAATCCGAATTGTGAAATCATTGACTCCATCTGTTGCATCTACGTTGAACGAACTTCCATCTCCTACCCATTGAGAGACGTCTATGGTTACTCCAGGTAGCGTGATTAAACTTGATTCAGTGTCTTCACTCAATATATCTGCAAAGTCAGGATCTATCAAGTCATTTCCAGTACTTAGCATTTCAATAGATTCAGGATTAATCTGTGTAAGACCATTAAATTGACTAATGGTTCCTTCAATAGAAACCATATCTCCTTGTTGAACTTCATAACCTACAGAATTTCCGCCATTGAAAACTCCAATACCATTATTATCATCATCAATCACCGTCATGATTAAATCATTCGCTGAAAGATTGATTCCGTACACAATTCCGGTCAAAGTACAAGCAACACCTATAGAATCTGCAACTCCATTGGCATCAACATTCGTTACCTCAACAATTGTTCTGTCTGGGAAGTCGTCTACACCGCCACCGCCACCATTAAATGGATCGTATGGGCTAATGTCTGCAGCATATCTAGGTAAGAATTGATAACCTTCTAGAAATGGAGCATCTGAATCAAATTGTCCTCCGATCCCACTAACATCGAAAGTGCCCTGAGGATATCCCATACCAAATATATCAGTATCAGCATCAATTCTCATGGTAATTGTTTCTGTTCCGTTGGTAACATCGACATTAAATCCACCACCATCGTTGGTCCATTGAGCAGGATCAACCAAAGTTGCATTTTGGAATCTTACCAATTGAGATTCTGTATCCTCACCCAATGTAGTTGTGTTGGTGGCTGGAAACAGAATATTTAACGTGCCATCCACTACGATCTCTGTAGGAACTATTTGAGCAAAACCTCTAAATTGCTCCAGTGCACCTGTTATTGTTATTTCATCAGACTCTACAACAGTATATCCTAAATCTGCATCGAATAGAAATACACCGATACCATCATTGTTCTCGTCAATGAGTGTGAATTGTAAGCCGCCTGGTCTGTAGTTTATTCCATAAACAACTCCTTGTGTTGTCACCGTTTCTCCTAGTCTCGTTAAAACACCGTCTCCATCAATTTCAGTTATTTCACCGATGGTTGCGTTGGATGTCATAATAGGGGAGCAATCTGGATCATTTACTTCTCCTGGAGTACCAAATATTGTAATTCCATTTGTCTGAGCGATATTCATCTGCACCTGCGAAACTCCCCAGTTAGAAGGAACACTAGGATCTGCTGCAGTTACATCACACATTTCAAGGGCATAGCCATTACCATTTGCTAAGCCCGACCATTCTCCTGAATTTTCATAAGTCACACTATGTATAACAGTGCTATCTGGTGCTAGAATAGCTACCTCTTCCCCTCCATTGCTTAAGGCTCCACCATCCCATTGAAAAGGAATACTGAAATCTATGTTTAAAAATGCCACTTCATTGCCAACGAGAACAATTCGTTGATCTGCGAATAGGGTTAAGAACCCAAAGGTATGTTCAACGCCTATCATATGATAGCCTTCGAGAGGTAGGAGGTCTCCAGTATTATTGTAAATTTCAATGTACTCTAAAGAATCCATACCACTTTCGGGGGGATTGTACATTATTTCTGTAATAAGTTGAGCATTTGCCGAAAGGCAGAAGCCCAATAAAAGTGTAGTGTAAAATGATTTCATCTGAAAATTGATTGGTTTAAAATATAATGAAATCGGTTCGGGAAGGAAATATAATTATAAAATTCTCATACAGCCAAAAATCGTAATTTAAATCTGTGTTAAGTCCTGTGTGTTTAACCATTTGGAGCAAAAATTTCTGCCATCATACATCGGATACTGCCACCGCCATATTTCTCAATGGTAGGTATCGGGAGGTGCAGAATTTTATCATAGTTTTCAATGGCAGCAATCTGCTTCTCTGTTAAAGAATTGTAGGCCTGACTAGACATGCATAGTAATCTTTGACCATCAATGGCCCTTAGTTCGAGCATGTTTCCTGCAAACTGATGCACTTGATTTAAGCTGATATCTATAATTTCTTTGCCCGTATTTTTTAAACTTAGGACGACTTCCTTTCGCTTATCTTCATCTTTAATCGCTTCTAGGCAAATGATCGCTAGCTCTTCGCCGAGCGCCATCATTACATTGGTATGATAAATAAGATTCCCATCTAGATCTTCTGCATAAAAATAAATGGACCGATACCCCATCAGTACATTGAATTTGGATATCAACTCAATGTGGGTTCTAGGGGAGAGGCAGGCATATAAGATTTTATTTTCGCGATCTAAGATGATGCTTCCTGTTCCTTCTAGGAAAAGATTCTCTTCTGTGTAATGTTCAAAGTTGTAACGCTTGTTATACCCATACTTCTCTTCCAGCATGACCAAAATATCCTCTCTTATTTCATGGCGTCTGACGGCAGATTCCATAGCATAGGTCACTAAAATTTTATTGTCATGCGTAGTGATCCAATTGTTAGGGAAAATGGCGTCTGGAGTATAGATCTTCTCATCATCCTCAATAACCATTACCTCGATTCCGTGTGCTTTTAATTGCCTGACTACCTCATCAAATTCTTTCATTGCAAGTTCAGAGATGTTATTGTCATCTTTACCCTCTGGATCCTGAAAATGGTTGCTTCTTGCGGTTTCTTCGTTAAACCCAAATCCTGAGGGTCTAAGCATCATTATGGTACCTGTAATTTGTTTCTTCATTTCTCAGTTAGTGCCGATTCTTTGAGTTTATGGGATAAATCGGCGCCAAGATAAGAATCAATCAAGTGATGAGCAACATAAATCACTGGGGTTAATAGAATTGCCATGGTAAATTTATAGAAATAATTGACCAGGCCTATGGCAAGTACTCGTATCAATTCCCAATCAGCACCTATATAAAAGGCGATAAACAAAACCACAAAGCTATCAATGAATTGCGAAACCAACGTCGAACCTGTGGCTCTGAGCCAGATTTTACCCTCTCCGGTCTTTTCTTTGATTTTTTGAAAAACGAAAACATCTACGATCTGACCTACCAAGAAAGCGACCAAGGACCCGACAATGATCCAAAGCCCCTGCCCAAAGATTTTTCGAAAGGCCAAGTCCATATTTGACAAGCTCCTTTCTGGGTTTTCTGCATTCAGACCGCTTAAATTGGTCCACCAGTCATTGGGTGAAAGGTTTATGGCTAGGAATACCATGGCGAAAGCATAAATGATCAACCCAACCGCAAAAAAGCTTAAAAACCTAACGCCTTTAATTCCAAAATATTCATTGATAAGATCGGTCATAACAAAGACCACGGGCCATAGAATAACACCTGCTGTAAGGTTTAAACCCAGGTCAGAAATACCTAAAATGGTCCAATTAAATGGTTCAAATCCTAGCGTCTTTTCTAGTGAAAAGATCTTGACTCCGATAAATTCTGCAATGAGGGTATTAGCAACGAAAAAGCCCGCTAGAATTAGGAATAACTTACTCGCCTTATTAGCTATAACAATCATTCCTCCTAATATCTGAAATTATTGAGAACTGAATAGAACCTAATCAATGGTTTTTAAAAGCGATATTCCAAACCAAGCGCTAACCCTACCAATCCGAGGTTTTGTTCAATAGGATTGAAGTCGATATTATTAATGGTATTAGTCATCCGTCGATAAGAACCATTGAAGGTAGCACTCACGTTTTCAGACATCATATAATTGAGACCAACTGCCCCATAAATACTTGTACCAGTACTGCTGAGATAAAAGTTATCACCGGAGACCACATTATTGTCGGAATCAAGCAACGTACCCTTGTACTTAAAGGAAACATTGTAAAAAATTCCAGCTTCTGCATACCAGCTAAAGTCTCCTCCCAAGAATCGCTCATAACCAATGATGACTGGGATATTAAAAGAGTGATATTCATTGTGCTTAACCCAAGTAGTTGTTGTTATTACGGTTACCGGTCCATCTCCTGTAATAGGCAAGGTATCACCAGCCATGTTAATTTGATAAGCAATGACCTGGTCTGGTAAAATAAGTTCGCTAGGTTCAATGCTTACATGTTCAAATCTTTCCTTGATTTGGTCATAAGACCCTCCAGCTTTTAAATAGATATTTGGGCTCACGTTGTATTTGAATAAAAGCCCTCCTTTAAGTACTTCCAAAAACTTCATAGTACTTCTCCTTTGTTCGAGATAGCTCACAAACGTTTCATCAGCCGCTGTTTTATTAGTGACCATGTCAACCCCTAGGTATGGAATAATTGCAAATTTCTTCCTTTTATTATTCCAATCATCATAGCATACCGTCTTATTTCTTAAGCCCAAAAAGTTCTCTGTATTTTCTGATGCTAGGCTTGGATAATTTGGAAGGAGAGAAGAGAGTGTGATTTCTTGATTTTCTGTGGAGCTGGTAATTCCATCAGTGGTGTTTTTAGAATCATTATCAATCATTGAACCATCGGTCCGATTTGATTCTTTGGAAGAGCTAGTAGCAGATAGCGCGTCGGAAGTCTTTCCAATGTTTTCTTCAGACTTGATTGTACTAGATACTCCAGTTGTTCCTGTAGAGCTGCTGTTTAATTTGACTTCCGTCAAATTTCTATTTTCTATATTCTTACCAGAAGCTCCAGTATTTATTGACTTATTTTTTTGTGAAGAATCATTAGCTGTGGCTTGAGTGCTTAGATTTTGACCCTGCAATTTTTGACTGCTGGTTAAAGAACCACGGTTAGTTACAATTGATTTTTGAGCTTTGGCTTGGCTGTTCTGATTAATATCATTTTCAGCATTTACTTCATTGGCATCAGCGAGATTTAATGAATTTTGTTGTGCGACAACATCACTTGTACTATTTATCCTTGTTTCCTTTGTATTGTTATTTTCTATACTTGCAGCTTTGTTATTACTGTTAGATAGGGTAGAAGCGTTTTTAAATACAGTACGGTTAGACTGTTCTGCATCCGTTGACATAAAGTCGTAACCGAAAATAAATATAGCTCCGACCAGTAAGCTCAGCAACATAAAAGCAGACCATCTCCAGCTTTCACTTTTCTTAGCTTGAGGCACTGGTGCTGCAGAGCTGGTTTGAATGCCGGCGCTTTGAATGCCTGCCCAAATCTGTGAGGTATCAACAGGAGTGTCGAAGTTGTAAAGTTTATCCTTTATGGTTTTTTCTAGTCGATGCTCGCCCATGACTTATCTTTTTGCAGTGTATTTAATTTTTTTCTCAACAGTTGTTTGGCCCTAGAAAGTTGAGACCTTGAAGTTACTTCTTCTATGTCCAACATCCCAGCAATTTCCCTATGATTATAACCTTCAATCACTGCTAGATTAAATATCTGACGATATCCATCTGGCAGTGATTGAACGATAAATAGTAGATCCTCCGCTCTCATTTGCTCAATAATCTCTGGTCCTTTGTAATAGCCATTGAGATTATCTGGCAATGCGGATTCACTTCTTATCTTGTCTTTATTTATTTGCTTTAAAGCAACATTTACAGTTATTTTTCTTATCCATCCTTGCAATGATCCTTTGTTGGAATCAAAAGATTTGATTGCTCTAAAGATTCTAATGTAACTCTCTTGTAAAACATCTTTGGCTTTACTATGATCCCCTACATATCTTAAACATATGGTGAACAGCATAGGTGAGAACTTGTCCACCAGTTCGCGCTGTGACTTAGGGTTTTGGTTCACACATCCTTCTACAAGTAATAATATTTCCGGATTGTTCAACATTTATGATTCTGCGAGTTTCATTATGTCAGATTAACTGATTTTATCTGTATTGTATTTTAAATCCATTACAATTCTCTAACGCCTGCATCTAAGGTTAGGTTAACATCCCCACATTCAAATATATAAATGAAGGTGTAACCAGTTGAAGGATTTACCTTACTTAAGACCGTTGAATCCATGTCTGCAATATCTGCTTGCTCCAAGAATTCATATCCCTGAGGTAAAATAAATTCTACAAAGTATTCTCCTGTATAATCTCCGGTTAAAAAATAATTTCCGTTGTCATCAGATATTGTTGACTTCACGATCGAGTTACTGCTTACCTCCCATAAATTGATTTCAACACCTTCAAGACTTTTATCACCTCCGTCGTATTGTCCATCTGATCCTCCCGGAACATCTACCCAGACTAAATTCCCAATTCTGGTGTCAAAATTCCCAATTTCAAAAACCTCTGATCCATTGCAGCCGGTTAAATCTATATATTCAAAAGAGTAAGGCCCGGGTGGAAGATCTGACAAGATTGGTCCAGTATCTCCTGTGCTCCAGATTATCTCTGAGTAATCTTGAGGATTAATAACTTCAACGCTGCCATTTAGACCACAACCTGCGTTTGTTATGTTTAAATTGGGTGCAAAAGTTTCTAAGTAATTATAAGGTACTTCTGCTACGCAGGTATTTAAATCTACATCTGTAACTGTCACAGAATATATTCCACTAAATGAGATGTCGGTGAATGCACCGCTAGCTCCATTACTCCATTGGTAAGAATAAGGTGGTGTACCTTCAAGGGCTTCAACTCCCAGTGATACTATGCTTCCTTCACATGAAATGAAATCTGGAATAATTGGTTCACATTGCAAGCCATTGTTAATATCTAAAAGTCCAGCACCAATATTTTCTAGGGTTTCACCCTCGTTAATAGGACTGATACTCAATGTATTGGTCGTAGGATCAAAATCACTATCGAGACTATCATCGCCTCCTTGATCTGCAGGACTGAGAAGACCTGTCGATAACAATATGCTTAGCGTTAATTCTTCATCTGCTTCAACCGCAAATCTAAAAGTACCATTATTAGCTGTCTGTCCTGTCTGCGAGTCTCCAGAAGAATTAGTTTCTGCTCTTAAAAATACATTGCCTGCTCCTGTTTCTCCTGGGTCTCGAATACCGTCACCGTCTGTATCGTTCCATACGTATCCTTCAAGCCAAGCCAATGCAATATATTCATCTATTTCTATCCGGAAATCACCACTTACTTGTACTAGATTGCCTTCTTCCAACATCACACCTGAATATGAACCAACTATAAAACCTCCTACAAATTTATCGATGGTGGTAAAATTAAAATCCATGCCTTGACAATCTTGATCACAGGTTAGGTACCCATCAGATCCTTCAAAATAGAAATCTGCTGGACTAGTGGTTTGACCGACTTCATAGTTAAATAAATTTGCCAAAATGCTGTAGCTGCTATTATCTGCTCTAATTATCAGTCCATCTAAATTTATCTTGGCCTCAACGTCAAAGGTTATACTTTCTTGACCGCCATCAATGGTATAATTAAACCATTCGGGAACGGCTACTTCACAAGCTTCAATATCTCCAGCCCCCACATTTCCCCCATTTGTAATAGAAACAACGGTGACGGAATCCGAAGAAGTAAAATTATTCAAGTCATATCCTGTAAGTTCTAGATCACCTTCTTCACAAAACAATTTGGAGTAACTAAAAGTCCCATCATCTTCTGTTCTGATGATATAGTAATCACCGTTGGACAATTCGGCAATTTTGACATAACCATTAGAGATAGGTGCACCGTTGCAGACAAGTCTTCCTGTGACCCTACCTTCTTCTCCTTCCTGTATTTTTATCTCCCCAAGATCAGTATCCTGGGCAAGCGCTGGAATGTTTAATTCATGAATATTTTCACCGCATTCATTCTTAACCCTTAAAAGTAGATCTTGGTCTTTGGGTACTTTTCCGTTGAAGTATCCTTCAATATCAGTCCACCCAGTTCTAGCAGTACTAGATGATGAAATTATGGTAATGGAAATAAGCGTATGTGATAGTGGAAATCCATCAGCTGTAGTTAATTGTCCCGTGAGATCAACTAATGGGAAAGGTGCATCACAATTCCAAAAGGAAAAGTGAGAGATATCTCCGACATATTTGCCATCGATAAAATTGGCGCTACCATCCTCCTTCCAGAGGCCAGAGATCTCATCCAAGGACCATAAGGGTATTGTACCTGGAGCATTGGCTACTAAAATATCAGGAAGTTCCATGCTCATCGTTGCTTTGGAGCCTGTCTTCAGATTTAATGGATCTCCTTTATCACTGATCAATTCAACAGCCATCATACCATAAGTACCTAATTGGACACTCATGAATTCTTCATCAACACCTCCTAAGTCACCGGGCATAGAGGCCGCAAGATTTGCTCCTTTTGGATCATAATAGTGAGCGTAGACATTTACATTACCAATAAAATCATTTCCACTTGATTCAAATTTTATCGCATCAGCAGGAAAATTCAACGTCACATTTCCAAAATCTACACTTCCTCCACTCGATGCCGAGAAGTTGTCTACCGCCTTTTTTTCAATGAGCATGGTCTTAATGTAACTATCATTTGACTCCGTCTGATAAGCAAATCTAAATCCCTCGAAGTATCCCTCTTTATCTATGGTCATTAAGGTTCCATTCTCATTAATGGGTACATTTTCAAAATAAAAGTATCCATTGTCATCTGTCGTGGTTTCAAAGTCTAAATAGCTGATGGTCGCAGCCATGATTGGGCTACCATCCTCATTGATGACTAGTCCTCCAAGGCCTGAATCATGTAAAATCGGAACATTAGGCTCAATGGTGACTGTTTCTATTTCACCATCAATATCTTTTCGACATGCTGAGATTGTTAATACTGCGAGTATAAAAATCAAAAATTTAGTCGAGTTCATCACTTATATTTAATATCTAATCAATGTAAAGGTCTTTCGTCCCTATTAACAATTACATTACCCTCATATAACCACAATCGTTGCATGTATTCAGCCAGAATCTCATTAAAAAATAAAGTGATCACCAGCCGACAATTTATTTCCCATTTCCTGGGGCATATGCCTCGACCTTACCCCACACCCTGAGTAGGTTACCAGAGCAGATTTTTTCAATATCCTTTTCTGAATAGCCTCTTTCTAGTAATTCTGTCAATAAATTTGGGTAGTCTGATACATCTTTTAAACCGGTCGGAAGAGAATCACCGACACCATCATAATCTGAACCAAAGCCCACATGGTCAACACCAGCCAAACTTACGACATGATCGATGTGGTCTGCCACCACCTTAACATCAGAGAAAGTAAGGTTGTTTTCATTAAATACATCTATTACGGGCTTGGCTGCTTCATCATCGCGGGTCAATCCCTTACTTTCTAGAAGCTCCTTAAGTTTTATTCTCATTTCGGCTCGATCGTCTTTTACTTTCTGATCTATAAAGGTCGAGCCAAAGTTTATCATAATAATACCGCCATTTTCTCCCATTTTTCTAATCATATCATCACTCATATTACGTTCAAAACCTGGGGTGAATTTTCGACAAGAAGAATGAGAAGCAATTACGGGAACATCTACCTTACGCATCACCTGATAAAAGGTAGAATCGGATATATGTGAGACATCGATCATAATGCCTTGTTGCTGCATCTCTTGGATGACTTCATATCCAAAAGGACTCAAGCCCATCCAAGTCCGCGTCGTATCATAGGACGAATCACAGATGAGGTTGTCTTTGGAATGAGTTAAGGTGATGTAATTTATGCCTCGCTCCGCAAAGTAAGCCACGTTTTTTAGATCATCTTCAAGGCCTGAGCCATTTTCCATACCCATCGGTAGGGCAATTTTCTGCTTCTTAAAAAGACGTCGGAGATCATCGGGATAGTAAGCTACCTCAAATTTATCTGGATGCTTTTCTGTGATGCCTACGATCATGTCAATCAATGAATCTGCTAGTATTTTTGAACGCCCTGGGTCTTTTTGATAATCTGCGGGCAAGTATATAGACATGAAAGGAGCGTCTAAGCCACCTTCTCTTGCTCTTACGTAATCAAAGTCCCCTTTATCTGTCTGTATTGGAATTTCGAGAAACTCCTTTTCTAGTCTGAAATTTTGAACCCTCAATCGGTAAGGAAGATCTACGTGACCATCGGTAATAATATACTTATGTGCTAGCTCCTGGCCCCTTTCAATCAATCGCAGTTTTTCGATGGCTTCTTGATCTGGCGCTTGTACCTCCACAAGTTCTTCTATGGAATTAGGCATTCGATTAGCTGTGTTACAGGCATTTAGTAAAACAACTAAACTTAGTAAGATAATGTAAAATGTTACTTTCATGATTTAGGTCTATGCCTCTAAAATAACGAAATAAAAAAGCCGTAGACCAAAGATCTACGGCTTTACCTTTATTTCAAATCACTTTTAACCTTCTAATTTGAATTTCACTGGGAGGGTAAATACGACATCAACGTCTTTTCCATCCACTCTTCCTGGGACCCAAGTGTTTTCAAAATTCATGTAATTTATAACTCTCAAAACTTCCTCAGAGGTACCTCCGCCAACTTCTCTCAATATTTCCGGATTTATTATTTTACCATCTGAATCAATGATAAATTGAACAACAACCAACCCTTGGATGCCTTGGTCTTTAGCTTCTGCGGGATATTTTAGATTCGTGTAAATAAACTTGAGGAGATTGGTATTCGAACATTCTTTTCGTTCGTCATTATCCGTAATCGTTGCACAGCCTTCAAAGACAGGCATGACATCTGGTTTCTTATAAACCTTTAGGTCTTTAGTGACCATTTTGACGGTTTCTTCTTTTGAGTCGATATCAAAGGTAATAACCTCATCAGTCACTGTTTCAATCGTATAGTCATTAGATGCCTGTTCCGATGTGTGTGTGTAATTTTTGTCAAGAATCTGATCTTCCTCTTCCTCGACACTGCATGAATGGCAGATTAAAAGAAGCCCAAAAAGTAGGAAATAGCTTCCCCAATTTAATAACCGGGCATTTTTTTTCTTTTCATTTGATAACATAATTATTCTGTTTTTTACTTGTGATGAAATGTTGTTTGTGAAAGAATATTGAATGTTAAAATTGATTTGACTTAGTAGGAACTCAGAGTAATATTTTTTACTTAGACTCCGGGTCAAATATGCATCGACTTGGTACTCATGTACCAATTCTAATTCTTCGGCATATTTGTAAACGATTGGGTGAAACCAAAAAATGGCTTTGAATAAGGTAAAAATGACTTTCTCTATACTATGCCCATATTTTATGTGGCTTTTTTCATGTTCGAGAATAAGCTTTCTTGAGCGGCCATCATCTAAACCTTTCGGCAAATAGATGGTCTGTAAAAATGAAAATGGTGACTTGATACTAGACGAACTGATCCATTCTATGCCTTCTTGTTGCTCTTTGTCTCCGTTTACTTTGAAGAGATAAATTCTGATGATTCCAAACAGAAAACGGCAAACAAAAAGAACAGTGACCAGTAAATAAACCCCGCCTATAAAGCCCAAAATAGGAATGCTGGTATTGGTATTTAAGAGCATTTCACTGGCTCCTTTAGCAGAAACTTCAATAGGATTAAGAATAGCCCCAAATATAACCTCCGATTGAACCCAACTCTTTGGAAGGCTCGGAATGAGAAGACTTAAGAAGAAAGAACTAATCAAATAAAATCTTGAAAATCCATGATCCTTGCTATTGTCTAAAAGTACTTTGTAGAGGATAAAGAAACACGTGAGGTAAATTCCAAATTCCAATAAAAATAATATAAGTGCTTCCATGGCTATGACTTCATGTTATTGATGATAGATTTTAATTCATCAAGGTCCACTTCTTCCTCTTTTACTAGAAATGAAACCAACTCTTGCGTCGATCCCTCAAAATATCCTTTGACCAAATTTTTTATGGAATACTTAGAATAGGACTCTTTATTTATGATTGGAAAATACTCATAAGTTCTTCCAAAAGCTTTATGATCCACGAAGCCTTTCTTTTCTAGGATACGCACAATAGAAGAAATGGTAGAATGGGGTGGTTTATCTCCCTTTAGATTGGAGATGATTGCACTCACGGTGGTCCGTTCCAGTTGCCAAATGATCTGCATAATTTCTTCTTCGGCTTTGGTTAATTTTTGGATAATTTTACTCATTGCTGTTCATTAAATGCATTTGTTCTTTTAAATATATTCTTCTTTGGCGGGCGTAGGCCTTATACTCTTGATTGGGATACGCACTCTTTTCAAACTTTCGATAGTATCGGATCGCTACCTTCTTATCCTTATAATACTCGTCCGTTACTTGCGCCAAAAGGTAAATCAGTAGGTCATCTTTACTATGGTCATAGGCCCTTTCATAGTTTTTGATGGCCTGGGGTAAATTACCTTCCTGCTTGTACAAGCGCCCGAGGTTTTTATAGTAGTTATCCACCTGTTTGGATATTCCAGCTTCTTTGGCTTTTTCATAAAATTCTATCGCTTGCGCAAATTCATTTTTTTCTTCGTGTGCAATGGCCAAATAGTACAAGGCATATTCTGGGTTTTTTTCCTTGAATAAAGACTTGGTTAGATAAGTGATGGATTTATCTATAGAATCTATTTGTAAGTAAGAAAAGCCGAGCATCTTGCTGTAATAGTTGTTTAAATCTAACTTGCCCCTGATGCCTTCCAATTTTTTCACAGTCTGCTGATATTCTTTTTGGATATAGGCAGATCTTGCACTCATCAGAATCAACTGAAGATTGGTTGAGTCATAGGCCAATGAATTTTCAATGAGCTCGTCTGCTAATTGAAATTCCTCATTCGCTAAATGAATTTCTACCAAGCCTTTGACAGTGAAAAAATCTTTAGCGTTGATCGCATAGGCTTTTTCGAAATTGTTCTTGGCTTCAATGTTGAATTCAGCCTTAACATATAACTGACCCAACTTCCGATAGTAAATGGCATTCGAGCTGTCCTGACTTACAAGGACATTATAACAACGTATAGCCTTTGGAATATTCTCTTCTAGCTCATAGATTCTTGCTAAATTTTCTAAGGCAATTCTGTGAATTGAATCTTGTTCCAAAATCTTATTGAAAGCTGTTTTACTCGTTTTGAAATCGCCGAGTTTACATGCAGCCAAAGCCATTCGCTCATGGCATAAAAGATTGGTACTATCGATTTTAATGCATTCTTCTCCAACCTCAATGACCTTCTCAAAATCTTCTGATAGCCATGCTTCATTCAAAGCTTCCATTTGCGCTAAGCAATCAAAACTTATAAGTTGAATGAAAAATAATGTCAGTATTGAAGCGTAACGCATAAATCAAATATATAACGTAAAAAACAGTTATGCAACTTATATTTACATTAATGCTGATTTTAACTAAGTAGAGTGTATGATGGATAGGGGTGAAATATGTAAGATACCACCGTAGGTTTCTTGTTCGAAGGTCATCTTAATGAGGTGTCAGTAATTCCAAGATAGGTTGCAATATGTTTTAGAGAGGAATTCTGAATAATTTCAGGACGGTCTTTTAAATGTAACAGGTACCTATCCTTTATGGAAAGGGATATCATAGAGAGGTGATTTTTCTTTAATTCAAAATTGCTATTGGCAAATCGTGCTCTGCCAGATGCTCTAAATTTCTCTATTGAGTTAAAGAGATTTTGAAAATCATCATAGCTTAATCTCCAACAAATGCAATCGGTATTTGCTTGAAAATTTTCTAGGGTAGGGATTCTTAGCATAAAAGAAGTCCAATCTACTACGATGGAAGATTCAGAATAAAAATTTGTAGTGATTTCATTTCCGTAGAACAAGAATGGGAGGATGGGCGGTAGCTCAAAGTCCTATACTGGGTACAATAATTAAAAAGTATCACTACTTAAACACAAAGGCTATGTTTATATGATCGACTACTACTCCAAAGTCAAATTTTCGATTTAACGAACCGCCTAGTACAGCCTGTCCCGATATTCATCATCGGGAAGACCCGTACGTGTGGCGGTGTGATAGGCGCACCGCGGGCTTTATTGCTCACGGCTGTCTACTCGATTATGTGGAGTCATTCCTTCTTAATTTATAATTTATTTTCTTCTTCATCTTTGAAGAGTCTATTTTGAAAATATTTTCATATTCGTTTAAGATGTGTTCATCTTTTAAAATATGATACTTATGTAATGCATATGTACCATTTTTCAATTCAGCAAAATTCAAGATGTCATGAATGAAATTTTCTTTTAGTGTTTTAAAGTCTATTCCTTTGTAATTTTCGTTTATAGCCGTTAATGCGTTTTTCGAGCTTAGGCTGGTTAGTTCAAATGTTGAATCCAGATTTCTAAATTTAAGAATTGAACATTCATCCAAATTAATATCTAGAACTTTCAAAACTCGTTTGGCTAATTTACTCGCAATTCCATCTTCCGTAGTGAAGTCAATATGGTAATTTTCATCAACTTCTAAGTTTTCGCAATAGAATAAATTTGATACGTCCTTTAGTAAATATTCTTCGACTTTTTCAAAAGATTCAAATGAACGATTTGCCCAAAAGTCTAATTCTACAAATTGGTCGTTTGTTAATTTGTCTTTTAACCTCAAGCAGTCTTCTTTACTTGAACTTTTAAGTTCACTTAAGTTATCAATTTCAATGATGTTACTTTTGGTGCTTAAAGAGAAATAAAGCGTCTTGGTCTTAAGTTTATCATTAGATCTCAAATATTCTTTGATATCATCAAGCTCTTTAATTTGAGAAAATATGGTTGATGGATAATAAGCTTCGTATTGATTTTGATTTACTTTTTTCAGAACAAACTTGTACTCATTTTTAAATGATTTTCCTTCTGATCCTAAATAGTTGAATGTTTCTGATCGTTTTACAGAGTATTCATAGTTTGTACCAATTAGAAATTTACTCTTTATCCTGAGCACATCATTTTTTTTAGTTCTGATTCCACATAACTATTCAATAACCCCCAATTGCTTCCCAACCTTTGTAAAAGCCGCCACCGCCTTTTCCAAATGCTCTTGCTCATGTCCAGCGGAAATCTGTACACGGATTCTAGCCTTTCCTTTAGGCACAACAGGGTAGTAAAAGCCGATAACATATATGCCTTCCTTCAATAATTCATTGGCAAAGTCTTGAGATAACTTGGCATCATAAAGCATGATCGGGACAATCGGATGTACGCCAGGGATGATGTCAAATCCAGCGGCAGTCATTGCCTTCCTAAAGTAGTTGGTGTTGTCTTCTAGTTTATCTCTTAAGGCCGTTGAATTACTTAGTACATCTAAGACCTTCAACGATGCACCGACGATAGATGGCGCTAAAGTATTGGAGAAAAGATAGGGTCTTGATCTTTGTCGGAGAATATCTACAATCTCTTTTCTTGCGGCAGTAAATCCACCACTTGCTCCCCCGAGTGCTTTGCCAAAGGTCCCCGTAATAATGTCAACCCTGCCCATAGCATCTTTGTACTCATGTGTTCCCCTTCCTGTTTTTCCTACGAAGCCGGTGGAGTGACATTCATCAACCATAACCATGGCATCATATTTATCGGCCAGATCACAAATTTTATCAATCTGGGCAATGGTTCCATCCATGGAGAAAACACCATCAGTGGCGATTAATCGACGTCTAGCCCCTTGAGCTTCTTTCAACTTAGCTTCAAGGTCTTCCATATTGTTGGTCTCATATCTATACCTGGCGGCCTTGCATAATCGTATTCCATCAATAATTGAGGCATGATTCAGACTGTCTGAAATGATCGCATCCTCTTTGTTTAAGATCGGTTCGAAGAGACCACCATTGGCATCAAAAGCTGCGGCGTAAAGAATTGCATCCTCCATCCCTAAAAAGCTAGAAATTTTTTCCTCAAGCTCCTTATGGATGTCCTGTGTTCCACAGATAAATCTGACGGAACTCATTCCAAAGCCATGACTGTCAATAGACTCCTTGGCTGCCTGGATAACTTCTGGATTAGAGGAAAGGCCGAGATAATTATTGGCACAAAAGTTCAGTACATCTTCTAATTTATTCGTCGAAATCGAAGCTGCCTGCGGCGTAGTAATGATTCGCTCTTCTTTATATAGTCCTGCTTCTCTAATCTCGCTAATTTCACGACTTAGAGCTTCTTTTACATTTTTAAACATAGGTCTTATAATTGTATGGTGGCTGGTATCTTTTTGGCAAGATTTTCAAACATTGATGTTACCATTTTTTTAAGGTCGTAAGAGGCTTTCCAGCCCCAGTCAACCATGGCTTCAGTATCGTTAATTTTTTGCGGCCATGAGTCTGCTATTTCTTGTCTGAAATCAGGAGCATAATTACAAATGAAATTTGGATGGTGCTTCTTTATCTCATGAACTAGTTCTTTGGGCGTAAAGTTGGTGCCGGATATGTTATAGGAGGTTCGAATTTTTATGCTTTCAGCAGGGGCTTCCATGATCTCAAAGGTTGCTCGTATCGCATCCTCCATATAAATCATAGGTAATCTTGTATCCTTGTCTAGAAAACACGAATATTCCTTATTGTTCAATGCGTATTGAAATATTTCAACGGCATAGTCAGTGGTGCCACCGCCAGGCATAGATTGATGGCCGATAACACCAGGATATCTCACGGATCGAATATCTAAGCCATATTTATTGTGATAATACTGGCACCAATATTCTCCAGCAACCTTACTCATTCCATAAACGGTGGAGGGGTCAGTAATGGAGGATTGTGGTGCTTTTATCAATTTGGATTTATGACCAAATACTGCAATAGAGCTCGGAAAGAATATTTTTTGAACATCACTCGTTCTGCTGGCTTCCAAGATATTAAAAAGTCCTTGAAGGTTTAATTCCCAGGTCCATAGCGGATCTTGCTCGCCTTTGGCAGATAAAATGGCAGCCAAATGATATATATCAGTGATTCCATGCTTCTTTACCACCTGCTTCATCGCCTCAATATCAGTGACATCTAGGAGCTCAAATACTTCAGCTTCAGGCATTTCTTTGATGTCTGAAGCAATGATATTTTCCTTCCCGTATTTTTTACTTAACTCTGAGTAAAGAACGTTGCCCACTTGACCGCGGGCCCCTGTGATAAGAATCTTGTTTTGGGTCATGTAATTGTTAGATTATTAACAATGTGGGATTACATCTTACTAAGGTATTAAAAGCCTGAATAATCAAGGAACAAAGTCGATTAATTATTCAATCATAAACATCACCGAAAATGGAGTAATTGATATACGAGCGCTAATACTCATGTATACAGGCACATTCTTCAAGTTTTTCTAAATTTAACAAGCCTGTCATAGGGGTATGCACCATTATTTCTGTCTTATAATCAAAGGGTGTTGAAAATTATTCAAAAAAAATAAACCTGCTCAAACGTGAGTGGGTTTTTTTTATGTCCCTATGCGAGTAGTTCCCACTCATCCTCCTCCTGTCAACTTCCTAAATTACCCGAATCCTAGTCTGTCCCTATGCGAGATTCAATCGCTCATAATCCTCCTAACATCCTCTAAATTCGCCGAATCCTAGTCGGTGTTGAAAATTATTCAAAAAAAATAAACCTGCTCAAAAGTGAGTAGGTTTTTTTTATGTCCCTATGTGAGTTTACACTCGCTCTTAATCCTCCTAGCATCTTCTAAATTCGCCGAATCCTAGTCTGTCCCTATGCGAGTTTCGTTCGCTCTTAATCCTCCTAACATCATGTAAATCCTCCTAACATCATCTAAATTCGCCGAATCCTAGTCGGTGTAGAAAATTATTCAAAAAAATAAACCTGCTCAAAAGTGAGCAGGTTTTTTTATGACCAATTTGATGGAAACCTATCTCTTTATAGCTTCTCA
>ENA-ORXT01001021-ORXT01001021.1-marine-metagenome-genome-assembly--contig:-NODE-1021-length-39822-cov-10.028733_pt1 | contig 39822 bp, 30 predicted proteins | sample MGYA00237868_ERZ511482 | MGnify/ENA metagenome assembly ERZ511482 | reverse complement strand
CAGGCGCGTGAAGCGATGCGTGTGGTTAACCTTCAAGACGCTGCCATCGCTACCAGTGGTGACTATCGGCATTTTTTTACGAAGGGTGGGCTACGCTATTCTCACTCCATGGATCCGCGTACTGGTCGGCCTGTTACTCACGAGTTGGTGTCGGTTAGTGTGATTGCAGGGTCTAGTATGGATGCAGATGCGTTATCGACGACGTTGATGATTCTAGGACCAGACGACGCCATGCACTTTGCTGGCAAGCATGGCGTTGCGGCACATCTGGTGTTGAAGTCCGGGGATGCTTTGACAGAAGTCTACAGCAAAGGGTTTGAACGGCTTTTGTCGTAAGCCTTGCAAGTGAGCAGGATTGATCCCGAGTATGGGGATCAATCTTTTCAATAACTGCATTCAGGCAGTTTGGCAGCACTGACTAACGGGACTGCCTCTTTCGGCTAGATCGGGATGCCCAGAGAAAATGGTTTTCCGGCGTGGCCCAGTCGTCATCATCGTCATCAGACAGGCTTTTTACAGCTCGTCTTGCCAGCTGTTTCAGTTTCTGTTTTTGCCTGTCGTTTTCGCGTGCCTGATGCTGTTCGGACCAGCGCAAATCGCTGTTATCGAAGCGTGATGCTTCGGGTCGGAAGGTAACTGTTTTTCCCACAGTGTTGATCTCGAGTAATGTTGATACGAGTCTTGCTGTGCGTGTGGATACACAGCAAGACCTAGGTAAAAATCGATGGCGTGGTGAGCACACGAGCGCAGCCATTGTAGAATCGATTTCTGAGCGAGATTATGCGGTTAAAAAAAAGTGAGTCAATAGGCTCGTGATACTCAAAAGGCCAATAATAGTTCTAGTTGCGACCTGATTATTCTGTTGACGACTACAGGCTTTACTGGCCGGATCAGGACAGTCTAATCAACTGCATGTCGGCGCAATTGCAGGCATGGTTCTGGCTACGGTACCAGCTTTTACAGCCATTGGCAGCCGCCATGTCTCAAAGGTGCATGTTGCGTAGCAAATTGTTGTTACCCGTGATAATACTGCTCAGCGCGTGTGGCGATTCAATCGATACACGTCCCTTCGTGACCGCCCTTGACGCGCCCCAGAAACTTATCGATTCGCCCAACTCTCTGCCGGCTGAGGCTGAGCCTGAGATACGGTTCGATGGTGAGTCTGTCGCGCTGGTAGAGAATGCCTCACCTTATTTACAGAAGGTCTCTATTGTGGATGCGGGTGCGGAATCGGGGCTGGAACCGGGCCGGGTTCAGAGCAATACCCCAGGCAACGGATTTGAGGTAATGGGCGATTGTCTGTATGGCAATGACGACGTGGCTGCCTCCAATGGGCACTGGCGTTTCGAGCTGGCAGTTGACTGTCAGTTGCTACAGTTCAGTGACACGGTGTTGCAACCGGGTATGGCGGCGTCACTGGTTTTCGACATCAAACTGGATAGCTCAGCCACGGGAGAACAGATGGTTGCAGAAATCGTGGCTGAAACGGATTCGGGTGAGCGGGCATCTTTGGCCTCCCGTGCATTTGCGCGTGGCTATGAGGATGTCAGCTGGAAACCGGTTCAGGTATCGATAGCGTTCGCCGCCGCCGATGTGCATGCAGGCAAGCGGCTGGGCATCGTATTTCGCAATGTGCACACCAACGCAGTTATCGCTATTGATAACATTGAGTTCTCAGTGCATGCACCGGCCGGGTCTACTGCGAATAATGAACCTGTATTCACGCACTCGTGGCAGCAACAGTGCAATCAGCAGTGGGTAGGAAAGGAGTTCTGGTCTAACCGGCTGCAGGATTGGAAGGTTTCCCATGGTCGACTGGTCACAACGAACGTCAGCGAGCAGCATCCTGATAGAACGACTCATCGTATTACAACGGCTATGGGTTCCACACCGGCAAACTTCAGCTTCAAGGTTGATACCGGTGTGCAGGGTGTTAGCCACGCGGGAAGCTATAGCGGGCTGTTGATCGGAGCGGGTGGCCGAATGGACTATCGCAGTTCCTCACTGGTACATAATCGACACGGTCGTAATGGTGGCTTGATTGTTGGCATTGATGCGAATGGCCGTGCTTTTGTGCTGGATAATGGCGTGAGCAAGCAGCGGCTCGCCGATGGCGATAGTTCGTCGGCGAGCGACGCAGGCGGTGCAACGCTGCAGGTTGAGGGTACGGCTCGATCCGATGGAGCGTACTCGATCGCTGTTTTCGCGCTGCGAGCGGGAACCGTGTTGAGCAGCACCGTAGCCGTTGTGGAGGCAGAGAAGCTGTTGGGCAATGTTGCTGTTGTGTCAAATCCGGGGTCGGGTACTACCTCTCACTGGTTCGACAACTGGAAAGGATTTGGGGCAAAGCTTCACGAGATACCCGCCAGGCGTTTGGGTCCGGTGCTGTTTTCCAGTTACACCATCAGTCGCAAGGTTCTAACGCTTAATGCTCAGTTCCCGCCTTTATGTGTGGATTCGATGGTAGATCCGGTACTTCAGGTATGGGTAAACGGTGACTGGCAGGCCGTGAGCACTGCGGCTATAGACCCGCAGTCTTACACCGCGCGATTTGAGGTTGGCCATTGGGAATGGTCGCAAGCTGTTCGTTATCGCATCGCCACCAGTCTGATGTCCTCGGCTGAACAACAGCCGCAGTATTTCCAGGGGGCCATTCGACCAGAGCCTGTCGCAGATCCTGAATTTGTGTTGGGGGTCTACAACTGCAGGCCCGGTGTGATGGCTAGCAACACTGAAGGGTGGATACAGCAGAAAAACCAGTCGCCCTTTTCATGGACGCGAGAGCGTCTTGTTTTCCCGCACGAGGAGTTGTTAGAGAACTCGATGCAGCATCACCCGGATATGGTCGTGTTCGTCGGTGATCAGATCTACGAATTCGATCCAAACGGGCTTGTTGATAAACACTCTGATCGAATCGTACTGGACTATCTGTGGAAGTGGTATCAGTTCGGCTGGGCAGCCAGAGAGGTGATGAGAAATACACCGTCATTTATTTTGCCTGACGATCATGACGTCTATCAGGCTAACGTTTGGGGAGAAAGTGGTATCGCAGCTGACGTACCAGAGGATGGCGGCTATGTTCATGCGCCATCATTTATCGATGTGGTGCAAAAGACGCAGACAGGCAGTCTTCCAGCGCCTGCTGATTTGCGCCTGTTGGAACAAGGCATCTCGTCGTACTACACCAGTATGGTGTATGGCGGGATTGGTTTCGCAGTGCTTGAAGACAGGAAGTTCAAGACTGGTCCACACTCGCCGCAAGGGCCAGCTCAATTGCTGGGTGAAGCTCAGCATGAATTTCTCGATCAGTGGGCTGCTGATTGGCGTGGGCAAACTCTCAAGATCGCCGTGTCGCAGTCACCGTTCAGTCAAAGCACAACGCATTCAGGGCAAAACTTTAAACGTATCGAAAAAGACCTGGATTCAAACGGTTGGCCAAAGACTGGACGCGATAAGGCGGTGCACTTGTTAAGGAAGGCATACGCGCCCCATATTGCGGGTGACCAGCATCTGGGTATGAGCCTGAAACACGGAATTGAAATGCAAGGCGACGCGATACATTCTTTCGCAGGCCCCTCCATGCTGAACATTTTTCCCAGAATATGGGACCCTGCCAACACGAGTGATGGGCCGGGCGACAGGTCCAGTGTGTATGAAGGTCAGTACACCGATGCGCACGGAAACTTTATCGAAATACTGGCTGCTGCCAATCCTGACGTTTACTATCTACCGCCGGATGAGAATAGGCTACCGTCCAAGAATCAGTTGGGGATCGGCTATGGCATCGTGAAACTGGACAAGCCTGGCAAGCGTTACATGTTTGAAGCCTGGCCTGCCAATGTGTCTCCTGCCACGTCAGGTGCGAGACCGTTTTCTGGCTGGCCGGTAATGACATCTCAACGTGATAACGATGGACGCGTGCCCTCGGGGTATCTAACGGCTCGACGGGCACTTGTGACTGAGCCTGTAGTGCAGGTTTTTGTGGAAGGGAGCGATAGGTTGGTTTACGCAAGACGATACTCGTCGTCGAATGTGGAACTGCCAGTTTTCGACAACGCTTTAACCTACCGCGTCGTCATTTCAGATCTCGAGTCTGGCTATCGTGAGCAGTTCGACGGTCAGCAGGCTAACCAGTAAATGCCATACCCAGTCGCGCTATTGTCGCAAACCGGCGTGGCAGCGCCCGTGCTATAACGGTTATTGGTCCTGGCAAAGGTGCAGGGTTCAGCTAATCAGCAATTTCCGGCTTTTCGTTCTCAAGAAAGGTGTTACTGAGCCGTTGTCCTCAGGATGCACCGGCTTACAAACAGCTCAGGAGACTCGGTCCTGCTTGAACCCTTCGACGTAGATAATCTGAAGGCTCAGCAGCAGAAACTCAAGAAAACGCGTCGAATGAGCGCAATGCACTGGTGCATCGTGGCGTTTTCACTTGTTATCACGGTGTTTGCCTGGAAAACATCGAAATCATCGTTTGAAGCTGCCACACAGTTACGGTTCGAACAAGAAGCGGGGCGTGTGATTAACCTCATGAGTGAAAGGATCAATCATTATCAGGACGCGTTACTGTCCGGGGTTGCGGCCATGCAGACGCATGGTGGGACAATGTCCCGGGGGCAATGGCGTCAGTATGCTGAGCTTTTGAACCTGACTGAACGCTACCCCGGCATAAGTGGTATCGGTGTTATCCGATATGTTGAATCGGTGAACCTTGACTCATTTTTGAACGAAATAAAAACCGAGCACCCCGGGTATGTCATACGTCCTGAGCACAACTATGATCTGTATCTGCCCATCACCTATATCGAGCCTGAGGCGACCAATGCAGCGGCTATCGGGCTGGATGTAGCCTTTGAGACCAACCGACGGTCAGCAGCGCTATATTCCCGAAGCACCGGGCTTACGCAGATAAGCGGGCCAATTGTGCTAGTTCAAGACGAGAGTAAGACACAGGGCTTCCTCTTCTATGCGCCGTTCTATGACGATCCATCCAACTCTGAAAGTGAGTGGACAGACGAACAGCGCGAAAAAAACTTCAGAGGCCTCGTTTATGCACCGGTGATCATGAAAGACCTGGTGGCGGGTGTGCTGAGTGCGGACAACAGATCCGTGAGTCTATCAATCAGTGACGCTGACACAGTGATGTATTCAGAAGACAGCGACGCTGACAACGGTTCACGTTCGCTGAATAAGGTGATGTCAATCTATGGGCGCAATTGGCGCTTTGATATTGCCAACAAGCCTGTTTCACAAGTCGGTGGCGGTTTGAAGGACTCAACGATCGTACTTATAAGTGGCTTGTGTCTGGATGCCATGCTGGTTGCGCTGTTCTGGCTTATGACTCGTTCTAACAGGCGCACGCTGGACCTGGCTGAAACCATCACCAACAGCCTGGCTGCACAGGCGCAGACGTTGAGTGAAACTAACAAGGATCTGGAGAGTTTTGCACACGTTGTATCGCACGACCTGCAAACGCCGATGAGAAATATACACAGTCTTGCCGGCATCATTGATGAAGATTTTGGGGGTTACCTTGCCAGTAACGATGAGGGAGTTGAAATCAAGCGCTACGTGGATTCGATGCAGGATCAGGCGGTTCGTGGCCAGAGTCTTATCACCGGTATTCTGAACTACTCGAAACTTGGACCGCAGGCCGGTCAGAACTGCATGGTGGATACTCGTGAATTGATCCAATCCATTGGACACCAGCTACAGATGAAACCCCACCAACTGGAGTTGGATGGTACGTTTCCCGCTATATACAGTAATAAGACATTATTGGAACAGGTATTGACCAATCTGGTGAGCAATGCGGTCAAATATAACCCAGATAAAATATCAGCAACGGTCAGTGTCTGCGCCCGATTGAAGGGAGGCTTTTGTCGGTTTTCAGTGGCAGACAATGGTTGCGGCATAGAAGAGCGGTTTCACGACAGAATATTTCAGCCGTTCACACGGCTGGCCACAGATGTTGATATACACAGCAGTGGCATCGGATTATCTATCGTGAAACGTGCACTGGATTTGAACGGAGGTACGATTGAACTTGATTCGATTATCGGTCGGGGATCGACCTTCACCTTTTACTGGCCAGTGGTCAATCCTGTTCATATACAAGATGAGAAAATTGCGTAATGGATGAATCAGGAAAAAAGATATTACTGGTGGAAGATAATGATCTGGATGTGATTATCGTTCAGCGGCTGATGCGCCGCCTTAAACTGGATTATCCTATTGTCCGTGCAAAAAACGGCGAGGAAGCGCTGGGAATATTGCGCCCCGACGGCGACGGTAAAACCATCGTACCCCCGTTTACGATGATAGTTGATATCAACATGCCGCGCATGAATGGATTCGAGCTACTGGATGAGATCATTGATGATCCCGTCTTGTCCCAGGTGCCGATCTACATCATGTCAACGTCAGATAGAGATACCGATAAGAACCGAGCCAGGCAATATCGCATCAGAGGCTATGTAGTCAAGCCGGTCACCCAACCTGTTCTTCTGGAAATTCTTGACAGCTCTGAAGCCGCTTGAAGCGTCGGGCTACCAATCATGAATAGCTTACGAGCAGAGAAACCAGCGGATATGTCAGATTCCACGAATAGTGTACTGATTCATGATCTGAGAGGACCGACCTTGAACGCCATGGCGTTCAACAGGGAGATCATGGAAGCTGCCACACGACTGAGTGAAATCATGGGTGATTCTGATAGAGTCATTACGCCTGAAGAGCGCTTGGAGCTGAGTGAAATACTGGCCGAGGACATCAATCCCTGTGCGGAGTATGCCCAAAGAGCATTGCAGACCATGGAAGAGCGCTTGAATAGCGTTAGTTACTCAAAAGAACCTGACTAGTAAGCGTGTTGTGTGAACCGTAAGCGCGTTATCGCTTATAGCATTCTGATGCCTCTGTGCATTACACTAGGCGAAGCCACTGGCAGCCGACGATGGGTAATGAATGCATGCAAGGACTCACTACAAAGGGGTGGGTGCGGATATCGGGATGTGGATTTCTGATCGCAATGTGTGTTTCTGGTTGTGCGCAACCTGGCAAGACTCGCGATTATCTCACCCTGCCGCCCGGGCCCTTTCGATCAGTCTACCTTGTACCTGATTCGCAAGCAGGCTTTGATCGTCTGGAGCTGATCGTGCAGGCTGGCGAAATGGACAACACGGGTCCAGAGGGCCTTGCTCATTACACCGAACATCTGGCCTGGATTTCTCAAATTGGAACCGGCAGGCTTAGTTCACGCCATTCAAACGCATGGACAACGGACAGGGCTACCGGCTATTTCGTATCAGGCCCCGGTAGCGATCTACCGTCTAACATGCGTCGGTTGCTGGGGGTGCATTTGCCTTTCGACTTGCCAGAGAAGTTCATGCTGGAGGAACGGGATATCGTTCTTCGTGAATTTGATCAGCGCATGCTGGAATGGCCCTACGCATCGGTATACAGGGATATCGGGCGCATTCTTTATGGTGATGGTCCTTTGTCTCGGACGACGATCGGTACTGCTAAGAGTATTAGTACGTTTACGGTTGAGGCTGCTCGCGAGTTCCATCAGAGAACTCATGCTCATTCAAACTCGGTACTGATTGCCAGCGGTAGCCTGAAGCCTGAGGCCTTGCAATCTGAACTGCAACAGCGGAAAGCTAACGAGCTCAGTAAGCCGGTGCCTATTCCAGCGCCACCTGTCGCCCCGATTCGTGATGAACAAATGGTCGAGTTGCCGCGGTTGAGCGCAGAGGAACTTGTCTACGCTAAAATCGTGGATGTGACCCTGTACTCATCAGGCGCCCGCTTGCAGGTTACCGTTGATATGCTGGGTCAGCTGCTAGACAGTGCGCTGGAGGGAGGTATAGCTGGGCCATTGAGGTATGACGCATTCATTGCCCGGAGTTTCGATCTTGGTTTGTCCCTGAACGCTGGAACACATCTGGAAATGTGGTTTTCAGCACGACCCGATTCGGGTGTCAGCCTAGACACGTTACAGCAGGCTTTTGAACTGGCGTTACAATCGAGTAGTGAGGCAGGTATTCCTGAGCAGAGTTTTAACAAGGTGAAGCAACGCTATCTGGCGGATGTGACAAACACTGACGACAAGCCGGAATTTACACGCCGTGTGCTGCGTCAACAGATCATGAATCGTTTACCTCCACTGGGATATTCGGATATTCTTAACGCCGCTCAGACAGTAACACTAGGTGATGTGGAGCAGCTTTACAGAGCTCTCATCGGCGATGGCAGATTGGTTATCAGGCAACTTTACCCAAGGTTATGAGAACGACAATGAACAGACTAATTGTTGGCGTGGCCGTCATTGCTCTGTCGGCGTGCAGCACGATAGAGAAAGAAGGCAGCCGAGAGATTACCAGCCTGACATCGCCTGACGGGTTTGAATTCACTTTCATGCCTGTCTACGAGCGCGGTGTTACTGATATTACTGTGCGTATCGCATGGCCTACTCATTGGGCTCGTACCGACGGGCTGAATCAGGCTGTCCCGTATGCGGGTACTGACCTGATCCTGAGTGGAGGCACGGCAACGCGCAAGCCGGGAGAGATCATGGAAACGTTCAATGACTTCAATGCTTACGGAAATTTTTCAGCCAGCCCGGATTACGTGATTGGTGAACTCGGATTTCCGCGCAATCACCTCGACGAGACGGTAGAGATAGCCAGTGAGTTTTTGACGAACCCGCAAATGGATGAGCAGTGGCTTGAACGCATAAAGCAGGGATTCAAAACGAATCAGAGCGACCTGTATGCAGAATCCGGCAATTTGATGTGGAGTGCAGCTCGATGGGCAGTGTTGAACGATACGCCGCTGCTGCAAGCTTTGGACGTGTCAGACCTTGACACCATTGATGCAGTAACGCGCGACGAAATTCTCGCATGGCATGGCAGTACCTTTACCCGAGTCGTCAAGGCGATCACCGTTACCGGGGCGATAACGAAAGAGGATGCAGGTAATGTAGTCGATCGACTGTTGGAGGGATTGCCAGAAGGTGAACCTATGGCAAGGTCTGAAGACAAAGCGGATTTTTCGCCAGTAACCGTATTGCTTCATCTGCCGGACGCGGAGAAAACCACAATGGGTATTGTTGGACAGTTACCGCCAACCAGTGACGGCGGAGATTATGAAGATCTGTTGGCTCTGACCCTGTTCGGTAGTTCGGAAGGGCCGCTGTTTCAAGCCTTGCGGACCGAGTTGCGCGCAACCTATGGCATACAGGCCGGATATACCAATTACACGCGCGAATTACGCCCGTTCTACCTCTTCGGTGAGGTGGTTACGGCACAGCTTGCTGAAGTCAGCAAGGTTGCAATAGCCACTTACGAGAACTTCCGGCTAAATCCTGATCTGACTGGACTTGAAGAGTTGAAATTACAAGTGGCAGACGATGCGCGAAAAGATGCCCTGTATGTCGACGTCGCTGCCCGTCTGATGATGGAGGCGCTACTGGATGGGTTCGATCCTGTAGTGTTACCCGCGGTTCATGAGCGATTTGCAGCGGTGACTGCGCAGAGCATCAAGACCAGACTGCAGGAGGCGTTTCCACCTGGCAGCGCTTTCATGGTCATGGCTGTTAGCCCGGATCCTGATGCGTTGCCAGGGGCCTGTGTGATCACAGCGCCGAACCAGGCGATGAATTGCCGATAACCGGAAGTTGTAGCGTTTATCTACGATTGAAAACGTCGGTTAAACAAAGGCAAGCTCATTGCCGCCTACCCACCTGTGCAGCAACGGGCTCGCTATCAGTCCTGTAACAAATGCGATACGCCAGAGACGATCACCGGCCTTGCCGGTTAGTGCACCGGCACTGATGCCGCTGATGCCGGCAATTCGTCCATTGAATGCCATCAGCATGACAGCAGCCATGCCTATAAGAAACCCGCCAATGTTGGATGAGTAGGGAGTAAAGTTGTGCATGTCAGTGGTCTTCATGATGGATGGGTGCAGCTGCCCTGGATTGTATCGCGTTACGAAATTGTCTTCCCGACAGTGATTGGTGCAGGCCCTTGCACTATACTTAGTGTTCGCGAGATGCTGGCATCTGGCCTCTTCAACCTGTTCACTGGAACTGACCTATGAAACTCGGTATTTTATCGTGCGGACCCAACTCGTACAGCACGCGGCGTCTCGTGGAAGCAGCGAAGCAGCGTGATCACACCGTAAAAGTGCTGAATACGCTGAAATTTGCGATCGATCTGCAGCAGGGTGTGCCAGATTTGTATTATCGCCAGAAAGTGCTTAGCACATACGATGCTGTGTTGCCACGGATCGGTGCATCCATTACCTACTACGGTACTGCTGTAGTGCGGCAATGTCAGGAAATGGATATCTTCTGCGCCAATACTGCGGCAGGTATCACCAATTCGCGCGACAAGCTGCGAAGCTTGCAGATCCTGAGCAGGCACCACGTGGGAATACCCAGAACCACGTTTGTGCGTGACAAGAAAGACGTGCTGCCCGCTATAGAACGGGTAGGCGGTGCGCCCGTGGTCATCAAACTGATAGAAGGAACACAGGGTATCGGTGTGTTACTGGCAGAGTCGACGAAGGCGGCCGAGTCTATCATTGAGTTGTTGCAAAGCCAGAAGCAGAATGTGCTTATTCAGAAGTTTGTCGCTGAGAGTAAAGGCAAGGATATTCGTGCGTTCGTGGTGGGTGACCGGGTGGTAGCCGCCATGCGTCGAGTTGCCCAAGGGCAAGAGTTTCGCAGTAACGTACACCGTGGAGGTGTTGCTGAAGGTGTTGAACTATCGGACGAGTACACCGAGACGGCCGTCCGTGCAGCGCAGATATTGGGTCTGCGGGTAGCGGGCGTGGACATGCTGGAGGGCAAGAACGGCCCTCAGATCATGGAAGTGAATTCTTCACCGGGACTTGAGGGTATAGAAACGTGTACGGGGCTGGATGTCGCCGGTACCGTGATCGACTACATTGCTGCGCAGGTGGATTTTCCGGAAATCGATATCAGACAACGCCTGACGATCAGTAAAGGGTACGGCGTCAGTGAAATCTATATACCAGAGGGCTCACATTTTGTCGGTTGTACCATTACGGAAACCAAACTTTCAGAGCAGGATCTTAATGTATTGACACTGTATAGAGGTAATAAGGTCATACCCAACCCCAAGGCAAGCCGTGTGCTTGAAGCGGACGACAAGTTGCTGTGCTACGGCAAGCTTGAGTCGATGCGAGGCATGGTGCCTGAGAAGACTCGACGTCGGCGCAGACCTCAGATCCAGGGCCTCGTCACTGACGTGGCTGGTTCAGAGAACCCGGGCACCTGAAGCAGAAAACAAAATACAGCAGGCAAAAGGAACTGTTCTTCGTATATTTTGACAAACCAGGGTAGAAAAACAGGTCGCCTAAAGGGTACATTCGATGCCGCTCGTCCCTTCAACAAGTGGCGGAGCACGGTATGGAAAATTTCGTGCCCCAATCAGTGAAACTCTAAATAATGTCTATATTGGGCTGATAGGGGTACCGTTCGATGGTGGTGTCACGAGCCGCCTGTCGGGGCAGGGCCGGTCTACATCAGCTTTGATATCAACAGTCTCGATCCTGCGTTCGCTCCCGGCACCGGTACGCCCGAGATCGGCGTCCTAACCCTACTACACCATCACACGTGGCCCTGTAGGCATCAGACTTGGCATTGGGTTTTGGAACAGGTTCAATGAGGGGGTGTGCCGGGGTGGCTTTGTTATGGGTATCGTAATTGGTGTATAAGTGATTCATCCTCTGATGAGACACGATATGAAGACTCATGCCCGGGTTGTAGTAATAGGCGGTGGAATAGCTGGCTGCTCAACCTTGTATCATCTAACCAGAGAAGGATGGACAGACGTTGTTCTGGTAGAACGCGATGAGCTGACGTCTGGTTCGACATGGCACGCAGCAGCGCAGGTTACGCAGTTTGGTGGCAATCAAACCATGATTGGGCTCAAGCGCCATAGTATCGAGCTGTATCAGCAATTGTGTGCGGACCCCGAGCACCCGGTTGCATACCATATAACGGGTGGTATGCGAACCGCCTACACGCAGGATCATCTTGATATCTACAATTACCATGTAGGCTTGGCCAAGGGTATGGGAGTTGACATGGAACTGATCGATGCCGCGGAGGCAGGCAGACGTCATCCATTGATAAAAACAGACGGTATACTCGGTGCCTGGTGGGATCCGATGGACGGCTATATCGACCCTTCCGGCATTACGCTGGCACTGGCGCGTCATGCCAGACACGCAGGCGCAGAAGTGTACCGTTTCAATCCTGTTGAGAACATCTCAACGAGCGCTAGTGGCGAGTTTGTCGTCCATACGCTAAACGGAGATATCACCTGTGAGAAAGTCGTCAATGCCTCGGGATATCGCGTGAATGAAGTGGGCAATATGCTCGGTGTAACGCATCCTGTGACATCCATGGAGCATATGTATTTTCTGACAGACTCACTGCCGGAACTGGAAGCGCTGGACTACCAGGTACCCATCATCAGGGATCCTAAAGATGATTTCTATAGTCGTCAGGAAAAGAAAGGATTGCTGGTTGGCGTTTATGAGCAACGATGCAAGACGTTTGGCATGGAGGGTATCGATCCTGATTTTACTAAGGATCTCTGTCCATCAGATCTGGATCGGTGTCTGGATAATATGGAACCGATTTTTGAACGTATGCCGGCGTTACAGGCCGCAGGCATACACAGCGTCGTTAACGGCCCCATTACCTACACGATTGACGGATTGCCGTTGGTGGGGCCAGTGCCCGGCGTTGATAATGCGTATTGTATTATCGGATTACGGGCAGGGATCGGTGAGGCGGGTGGTCATGGAAAGATCCTGGCTCAACTGATGGTTCACGGTGAAAGTGAATGGGATGCCTGGTGTCTGGATCCACGCAGGTTTACCCAGTACGCTAACCTGGAGTACACCTGTAACAAGGCGATAGAGGACTACCAGAAAGAATTTCATTACCACATGCCGCATGAGCATAGACCGGCGTCCAGGCTTGCACGTACAACACCCTTGTATGCGTCGTTAAATGCTCAGGGTGCACAGTGGGGGGTGGTAAACGGCTGGGAACGTGTCTTGTTCTTCAACCCGATTGATCAGCCGGATTTTATCAACACTCACAGCTTTCGTTTTACCCCGACGCACCAGGTGGTCGCTGAGGAGGTCAGAGCACTGGTTGAAAACGTGGGCTTGATGGAGGTGTCTGGTTTTAATCGCTATGAGATCAGCGGTGAAGGTTCCGAACATTTTCTGGACGAACTGATCTGTGGCAAGCTGCCTCGTCGCTCTGGCAGGGTCGGTCTATGCTATCTGCTCAATGACCATGGTCACGTACTCAGTGAAGCCACTGTGGCGAAACTGGGAGAGAACCATTACTGGTATGGATCAGCTGCAGCATCAGAGTGGCATGACAGGGACTGGTTGACACGACACAAGCCGAAAAGTGTCACTATCGCCGAGCGGGCGTCAACTGATACCGTACTGGTTGTTGCAGGCCCACAGTCCAGAGCGTTACTACAGTCGTTATCACCTCGCAGTGATTGGTCTGCTAACGCGTTTCCGTGGATGAGTGTGCGAGAAATGGCACTGGGACACGCTACCGTCGTTGCCATGAGTGTGAGTTTCTCAGGTGAACTGGCTTTTGAGCTTCATGTACCCAATGAGCAGTTGTATCTGGTCTGGACGTTGATCAATGAGGCGGGTGTACACGTTGGTTTGAGCGGCTTTGGCTTGTATGCAACAGAATCCATGCGGATGGAAAAAGGCTATCTGCAGTGGAAAGCGGATCTGATCTATGAGCGCACTCCTCTTGAGACAGGTCTGAATCGATTCGTGGATCTGGACAAGCCAGAATTTGTCGGTAAAGACGCTTTGCTGGAGCAGGTTTCAAAAGGGCCGGCAAAAGTGCTGGTCACGTTAATCGTTGACTGCGACATGGCAACAGCACACGGCGGTGATTCGGTATACAGTGGAGCGAGGCTGATCGGTAGCGTCTCTTCTGGCGGTTACGGACATCGTGTAAAAAAGAACATTGCGTACGCGTTTATAGAGCCTGAGTTTGCGGCTCAGGGCATACAATTACAAATCGGCATACTGGGTGTTATATGCAACGCTACTGTCTGTCCCACCTGTTTGTACGACCCGTTGAATGCTCGCGTCCGATCCCGCTGACCAAGCTGACTGTCAACCCGTCGACGAGCCGGTAGGTTGCGTGAAGTGATGCTTGGCGTGTCCGTTTCTCATCTGCGGGTTGATGCAGCCCGTAGATCGGCACAACACTTTCAGAGTGCGCATCACGGGTGATGCCGCAGCACTCAGAGAGGGTCGATCGTTATAAACGCTCACTCAGATCAAGAATCTGTTTTTCGAGCTGCACCAAAGAGGTGTCAATCATGTCGATGCACAGAGTCATCTCTGATTCCACTCCGCTGGTGATGTCATTTCGGGACAGGTGTTGCGTCTCTTGCTTTGCGTCAATGGCAAGATCCGCCAATAGCTGAACTTTATACAGTTTGAGCTCACTCAGATACCCCATGGCGTTGATAAGAGGGGCGCGCAGGTCGTGAATGATAGTGCATGGACGAGCAGCCGAGTCTTCCAGTTTGTCGGTACTGCAGGCTGACTCTTTCATACGTTATGTACCTCGACTAGAAACAAACGACATTCTTGGAGACAAACGACACTCTGCTGGAATACATAGAACCATTCACTAGCGCACTATAGATGCAGGTGGCCATTGGCGCTTATTGAACTAGTGGCTAAAGGAGCAGCTTCTTGACTCATGGCACGGTAACAAATGCCTGAACAGGCGACTGGTGCGCATTAAACAACCAGCCTTGCTCCTTAGGCTGTAGAGGTAACCGCCTGACACTAAGTATTTCAATCAGCTGCACGCCATATGAGAATAGCTGAAAAGCTCGGAACGCTCTTTCCACTACAGGTGAGATTCATGTATGCACGATGCCAATCAGGCAGATCTAGAGGCTATATCTCCTACGATTTGTCTTGTAGACGACGATCCAATGATTCGAGAGCTATTTTCGCGCGTTATAAAACGCTCTGGCTGTCAGGTGTTAGTCGCTTTTGATGCGGCTGATGCGGAGTCGGTGCTGGCAGGCGGGCAGGTAGATATCCTGCTATCTGACTTGAATATGCCTGACGCGACCGATGGTGAGCAACTTTTAAAATCGGTAAAGACAACCTATCCGAACTTACCCGTCTGTATGATGTCGGCTGACTGGCCGCCAGCTGCACGGGAAAAAATGCTTGAGCAAGGAGCCAGCGCATGCCTTGCGAAACCTTTCTCTACAGATGATTTCACTCAGCTCATAGCAAGCCTTGAGTGGTGATGGCCACCGCGTTATGAAAAAGTCAGGCTCCCGTCCTGTCATCGTGGTTGCGCTAACTCTGCTATCTACGTTAAGTGTTTCAGTGGTGGGCTGGAATTATGCCCGGTTGTCTTCGCTGGAATATGCAACACAGAGATTCGAGATGGAATCGGATCACCTCTACGATCAGATTATGGATCGGTTCAATGCGTACGAACAGGTGCTACGCGGTGCGGTAGGACTTTTCAACAGCTCAGATAACGTCACTCGGGACGAATGGAAATCGTACGTAGAACAGCTTGCTGTCAACAAGAATTATCCCGGCATTCAGGGGATTGGTTTCAGTCAGTGGGTCGGTGGACTAGAGGAACTGAAATCTCATACACTCACCATTCAAGCAGAGGGTTTCCCCGAGTATTTCGTAAAACCTGAAGGCTTGCGTGATGTTTACACGTCCATAGTTTTTCTAGAACCCTTTGATGAGCGTAATCAGCAGGCATTTGGCTATGACATGTTCTCAGAGATAACCCGTCGTAGCGCAATGGAGCAGGCCAGAGACACTGGCGCAACTGCGTTATCTGGAAAAGTGGAGCTGCTGCAGGAAATAACTGCAGACAAGCAAAGAGGATTTTTACTCTACTTACCGGTCTACGATGATTACCTCAACGCTCGCACTCTCGAACAGAGACGGCGCTCGTTATCAGGATTTGTCTATAGTCCGTTTCGGGCGAACGATTTGATGGGCGGAATTCTTGAAAAGGAATCCTCCACGATCGCGTTTCAGGTCTACGACCAGACACCTGAGAAAGAGAACTCACTGTTGTACGACGGCATTCAGGTGTTGGGCATAGATCAATCAACCGACCCTGCTACGTTCATGAGCGAACGCCTGAGTAGTATAGCCGGGCGCCAGTGGACTATTCGCTTTTCATCCACACCCATATTCCAGAAAATGCACGACTCATCTGCCGCTTATGCCGTGTTGGGTATTGGCATGTTGTTAAGTCTACTTATTTCTACCATCGCCTGGATGCTGCTCAGTGCTCGTGCAAGAGTAAAGCTGCGAACGCAGGAACTGGCTATTACCGAGAAGACAAACCTTCGATTGCAGGAAGCCACGCGTATTGCGCAGAGCGCCAATCAGGCGAAATCGTCATTCCTGGCAGCCATGAGTCATGAGATCAGAACGCCCATGAACGGTGTGGTGGGTATGGTTGAGGTTCTACTTAACGAATCACCCACGGATCGGCAGGTAGGATCGCTTGGTATTGTGTTGCATTCGGCTACCACATTGCTGGACATCATTGACGACATACTGGATTTTTCGAAGATTGAAGCCGGTCATCTGGACATGGAAAAGACCGAGCAGTCATTAAGCGTCATCGTTGATGGCGTAGTGAGTAGCATGGTGCCCCAGGCACTCAAGAAAAATGTACTGATTTCCCAGTATATCGATACAGATGTTCCCACAGGGGTACTGGTAGACGCGTTGCGACTACGGCAGATACTGACTAACCTGATAGGCAACGCCGTTAAGTTTAGTGAGTCCGATTCAGAGGCAATTGGTCGAGTCTGTATCCGAGTTACCCGACTGACCCGTGAGCCGTTGTCGCCCATACAGTTTAAGGTATCCGACAACGGTATCGGTATCGAGCATGATGCTATCGAAACCATATTTGAATCCTTTCAGCAAGCAGAGTGTTCTACCACACGACGTTTTGGGGGATCCGGGCTGGGACTAGCCATTTGCAAACGTCTTGTCAGTATCATGGAGGGGGAAATAAGTGTAGCGAGTACACTCGGTGAGGGCTCTGTGTTCAGCGTGATATTGCCGCTCGAACCGGTTGTGGGTTTTACCGAAAAGTGCGTCGAGGATATCAATGATCTCAACTGCGTTATTTTGCAAGGTGAAGAGTATTCTTCGGACGATCTGAAGCGCTATCTACAGGCCTCCAATGCGAATGTCAGCGTCCAGCCTGATTTGCATGCCGCGCTACAGGCCAACAGCAATTCCAGCGAACGTCTGGTACTGATTTGCCCTGACGCCATTACACCCCTGCTAGAGAAGTTGCACGTTCCGGAACATTCAGATGTGCGCTATGTCGTCTTGTCGAGAAAACACGGAAGACGCATATTGATGTCGGAAAGCATAGTAATCGATGACCACGTCGAAAACTATAGAGAACAGCAGGCAGACACATCGTCTGCAGTGCGTATCAATATGCTGAGTATTCAGCTGGATGGATTGAGTCGGCGCGAGCTGATAGAGACAATTGCCATAGCCGCCGGTAGAATATCGCCTGAAGCTGCCCGGATTACGCTGGAAGGCCCTATCAGTGTCGGAGTAGAACCGCTTTCCATTATTGACGCAAGATCTGCCGGTACGCTGATTCTTGTAGCTGAGGACGACGATATCAATCGAAAGGTGCTGCACAAGCAACTAACGTTACTGGGGTTCACGGCTGAGTTTGCCCATGACGGTGAGCAGGCGCTACAGATGTGGCGCAAGGGTTGCTATGGCATGATCTTCACAGACCTGCACATGCCTGAGATGGATGGCTATCAGCTCACTGCTGCCATTAGAGCGGACGAGCGGGAAGGGGAACGATTTCCAGTAGTAGCCCTAACAGCCAATGCGCTGAGCGGGGAGGTCAGACGTGCCATTCGTGCCGGTGTTGATGAGTACCTGACCAAGCCTGTCAGGTTGCAGTCGTTGAGGCTATCCGTTGAGCAGCATCTACCGGCGGTAGCAGCAGAGGATGCGCCGTCGCAAGTCGCTGATACGCTTCCACTGCCTGAGGATTATGACGACGACAAGACATTGGGCACTGTATTTGACGCCTCAGTATTGCCAGCACTGCTAGGGCAGGACGAAGAGGGAATCGCAGAATGCCTGAGCAATTACGTAGACCTGTTAGACGAGCAAAGCGACAAACTGACATCGGCTGTTCTTGATAACGACAAGCCAGCAGCCAGACAGATTTCACATCGACTGATATCCACCTCTAATTCAGTGGGAGCCATGGAACTGGGCGATATCTGTCGACAGCTTGAAATCGCCTGCGATGAAAAAGGCCCAGACTTGGCTGCGAACGATGCTGACGTTTTCCTTCATGCCATGGGCAGAGCTATCGACGCTGTGAAGGCTGTGCTCAAAGCAGCTTGACCTGATATCAGAAGCCGTAGCGTGTGGTTAGCAGTACGGAGTTGAACCATGCAAAATCATACCCTGGTGATGCATAAAATTTGAGTCCAGAAGCTTGTAGAGCTGTATATAAGTACCGCAGGCAGCCCCCGCTGCACGTAGTTTTTACTGGATTGAGTCGGGCCGCGCAGGCTTAGTCACTCGTATATATCAAGGGTTTCTCTCAACACCGTCATGGCTTGCTCTACGCTTCTGTGTCGCCAGCGTTGTGATCGTGGTGCAAAAACCTCACGTAATGCGCGTTTCGTTTGAACGAACGACGTTGAGGCCGGTCTTGCCCAGTGATGTGCCTGATTTTCCCGTCTCAGGGCTGAGAACAGCGATAGCGGATTAACCGTGCCTATTTCAACACACAGGTACAGGAATCGCTTGTCTCGCAGAACCTGCTGACACCACAGGCTGAGTGTTCCCTTGGCATCATAGAGGTTGTCAGGGTTTGTATCGATATGCACCGGGTACCTGAAACGGGTGCGCAGCCAGTCGAGAGTTTGTGTCGGTGCAACAAGGTTGCTGTTACCAATAAGGGTCGCTGTGCCTGATGGACCCAGTCCGCTGTGCACATCCAGAATGCTGATGCGAGAACAGCTAGCTGACAAATGCAACAAGATGCTCTGCAGCCGGTTGCTGGATTCTTCTATCTGCACGCCACCGTAGAACACACCTTTGGGAAAATCGTATTGTCCTTCGGCAATCGGTTTAAAGAGCCTGGCGATACCGCGATGGCGGACGATCTTGCTCAGGGCCCCGAGCCAGTAACCCATCTCGCCTCGCCTGTCAGGTGCTTTTTCTGGATTGATCACAGCGTTAAGGCTTGCGTAATCCGGGTGCGATACTGGCCACGAATCTTCGCCGATAATAAAATTCCGGTTAATGTCCACGTTGTTGTTGTTGACGCGTCGCAGATGCGCAAAACCCCAAGGGTTCACCGCGTGAATCAGGACAATACCGGTGTGCTCCGGCAGCCCGTCCTGCCAAATCATTTCAAGTGTCTTTATCTGCACGCTGGCTCCCAGAAAGCCTTCAACACCGTGGACGCCACTGATGATCACAATCAGGTGTCTGTCAGACGCCTGCGTTATTGAAGCGACATCAATGGAAAGTGCCTCCTCGGCTGGCCCCGTTGCTGCTATCGGGTAGCACGCAAGCGTAGCGCCACACAATTGCGCCGACGCGATGAACCGTGCGCGACTGGAGACATAATCTGCAGGCCACCAGTTGTTTTCGATCATGTCGCTGGCGGCCTGTGTCTTTGTTTAACTTTCCGCCTGGGTATGACGGGAAATGGCGTCGTACAGTCGCTTGCTGTCAATGGGCTTGGTGATGTGATCGTCCATGCCTGCGTTCAGACATCGTTCACGATCACCCTTTATGGCGTTGGCTGTGACCGCGATGATTGGCAGGCGTGGCGTACCATTTTCCGCCTCCATCTGGCGGATCTTTATAGTGGTCTCAAAGCCGTCCATCACTGGCATCTGGCAGTCCATGAGAACAAGTTCGATGTTACCAGCCTCCATACACTTGAGCGCCTCCATGCCGTTTTCAGCCACCACTACCGTATGGCCCGCTGCAATCATCAACTCTTGAAGCACCATCTGATTGACGGGGTTGTCTTCCACCACCAACACAGTCATGGAAGGAGCTTCCTTGCGCTGCTTGTTCTCGTCAGGCGTCGGGTGCTGAATAGCTCTCACAAGCGTCGCTGCCTGCTCTTGCGCCCTGTATGGAGCCTGGTCGGTTTGCTGTGTTGCTGATGTCACACCTGTAGCTGTCGGATCGTTGAGTGTTACGACAAATGACGGCGCGCGATCTCCAGGCTCGACACCCAGCGCCTCGTCTATCGCATCGAATAATCGAGAGCGACGCAGTGGCTTGGTAATACAGGCATGGATGGACAGTGCTGATCGTTCTTCTGCGGACAGAGCCTGATCTATCGATGTAAGCATGATCATACGTAATTGTTCAAAACGTTTGTCGGCACGGATCACACGGGCAAGTTCACCGCCGTCTGTTTCTGGCATCTGGTAATCAAGTAGTGCCAGTCCATAGGGCCGCCCCTCTTTCGATGCTGTATTCAGCTCGATGAGAGCAGGTGCTGCGCCATCAACCGAGGTCACCTCGAAGCCTTCAGCCGTAAGTAAACCCTGCATTAGTTCCAGGTTAATCGGGTGATCATCCACTGCAAGCACGCGAATGTTTTTGCGTACCGCATTGCCTAGCTCCAGGGTTGCAGTTTTAGTCTCGTTTTCCAGTGGTTCTACCAACGGCAGTTTAAGATCGACTTGGAAGGTCGTGCCGCGTCCAAGGTCGCTGTCTACGCCTATGCTGCCACCCATCAGATTAACCAGCTGTCGTGTAATGTTCAGTCCAAGTCCGGTGCCACCGTGTTTGCGTGTAGCTGACGTATCGGCTTGCGTAAACGGCTCAAACAGATCATCTATACCTTCGGGTGAAATACCGGGTCCGCTGTCCTCTACATCAATACGAATACTCGCCTCAGTGGCGCTGAGCTGCGTGGCGCGACAACGCAGGATAACGGTTCCCCGATCAGTAAACTTCAATGCGTTACCCAGTAGATTGACGAGTACCTGACGAAGCCTTTCCGGATCGCCCAGAACACGGTTTGACAGGTTCGTGGGCACTAGACTTGCCAGCTCGATGTTCTTGGTGGCTGCCTGAGGTGCAAACATGTCGACGACATCAGCGAGTAATTCTGGCAATGGGAACGGCACGCTCTCCAGTTCGAGTTTGCCCGCCTCTATTTTCGAAACATCCAGTATATCGTCGATGACCGACAGCAGAGCGTCTGCGGAGTTACCTGCAATACCGACAAACCGGGACTGTCTAGAGTTGAGTTCGGTACGGGACAACAACTCGAGCATACCTGTAACACCGTTGAGTGGTGTTCGAATTTCGTGGCTCATGTTGGCCAGAAATTCACTCTTGGCCCGGCTGGCTGCTGTGGCGGAATCTCGCTCAACACGCAGGCGATCGTTTGCCTTGCGCTCACTGATATCGATCAGCGATCCGAGCACCGTAATCTGCGCACCGTCTGGTCCGGCCACGGTCTGCAAATCCAGTTGAAGCTGCGCCTGGCGACCATCCATCCGTCGCGTAAAGCTCATCTCGATATCACGCGACTGACCCCGTTCCTTGAGAATACGCAGCATACTAATATGTTCTTCACGATTAATACCGTCCAGCTTAGTAAACCAGTAACCGCCGTGCGTAATCAGTTCCTTCTCTGAGGTAAATCCCAGCAGTGCCAACGCTGCTGGGTTAGCTTTAGTGATTAGGCCGTTACGAGCAAACTGTACGATTCCCTCATGCGTGTTTTCGAAGATGAAGCGAAATTCACTAGCCTCTTCCAGCTGCTTGTAAGCCGCCTCACGCGTCTCGATCTCAAGTCGCACCCGACCTAGAACACGGTTGTATTCGGTGGCTATCTGTCCGACTTCTGTGTGTGGTTCAACGTGTACAGGTGATTCGAAGTCACCTTTGGCGCGTTGTGCATTCATTTCAAACATCAGCTCTACAAGATCTGTTGATGCATCGTGCTCGGCAATGTTGAGGCCCATAAGCTCGTCAGCTGCAGATACGCGCATGGGTATCAGCTTGTTTAGCACGAACAGCACGGAGTAGCCGCCACCAAATGCCCAGAGCGCCACGGTGGCAACCCCCAGAGCCTGTACAACAAACTGGTCTATGCGCGAATGGTCTAGAGGAAACGCCGAGGTATCACCCAGTACAGCAACCAACAATGTACCGACGGCTCCTGCCACGGCGTGAGCAGGCCAGGCACCGACAACGTCATCAATACGCAGGCGTTCCAGATACTGTGTGGCCACACCACAGGCGGTAGCGCAGAAGACGCCAACCACTGCAGCGTCGGTGGCCGCATAGATATTACAACCGGCAGTAACACCCACCAGACCTGCAATGGTGCCGTTGAGTGAGTCCGGAATACCCGGCTTTTTGTCTCGTAACCAGGCCCATGAGAGTAGTGTAAAACCACCTGCGGCGGCAGACAGAGAGGTGTTGATCAAGATGCGGGGGATCACTTCGTTGTCGTTGCCCGCTCCGCCGCCACCATTAAAACCGAACCAGCCAAACCAGAGTACCAGCACGCCCACGATAGCCAGGGGATAGTTACTGCCGCGTAGTGGTCTGTCAGAATCGAAACGGCCGGTACGAGGACCGACGATCATGACTGCCGCCAGTGCCAGCCAGCCGCCAGTACCATGAACGACGGTAGAGCCTGCAAAATCCACAAAGCCGCGAGCGGCCAACCATCCGGGTGTTCCATTATCCAGTGCGCCGCCCCAGATCCAGTGGCCAACGAGAGGGTAGAAAACCGCAGCGACCAATGCACTGATGATCAGGTACGCGGACAGGTGCGTGCGCTCTGCCAGAGCACCGCCGACTATCGCGGCCGCTGCACTGCAGAATACGATTTGATAAACAAAGAACGCGCCGGATCCGTCTTCGTGACTTTTGAAAAACAGATTGGTACCGAACAACCCGCTAGCGTGCCCCGCTCCATACATGATGCCGTAGCCCACAGCCCAGAACACCAGCACTGACACGATGAAGTCCATCAGTTTCTTGTAAGCCACGTTGATGCTGTTCTTCTGTCTTACCAGGCCTATCTCGAGCATGCAGAAACCGACCTGCATGGTCATGACAAGAAATGCGCACAATAATATCCAGCTGGTGTCCAGCGGTGACAGATCGTTCAAAGGGTTGAGCTCCTGATACAACTATGGTCGGTCAGAACTTTTACCCCAGTGTTGCATAAAATTTCGAGTCCAGAAGCTTATAGAGCTGTATGTAAGGCGCTGCACGGAGTTTTTACTGGATTGAGTCGGGCCGCGCAGGCCTAGTCACTCTAGGTGAGATCCAGAAAAAATGAGTACAGCGGGGGCCGCCTCCGGTACTTAGATGCTGCTATAGAAGCAGCGAAGCGATTCTGGGCCGAAATTTTATGCAACACTGGGGTAGACACAGGGCGTTGCCCACCAATGGTTTTGCTGTTAGGTTATGGTCCATTATAGTAGAACAGCTCTCCGGCACAGTCACTGTGCTGAGACTTTTGACACCCCTTCTAGGTTCCTGCTTGCGTGAACACGTCATCACAACAGTGGGTAAGCCTTGATGGTGTGCCATCTTTTACCTTGACATCAGGAGACATCAACGTGAGTGAGCCCATCGTCTATGTAGCTGGCACATTCGATACCAAAGGTGCTGAGCTTACCTTTATGGCTGAGCGGATAGCGTCGTCTGGCGTCAACGTGGCTACCATTGATTTGTCAACGTCCAACAAACCTTCAACAACCCATGTGGCTGCCAGTGAAGTAGCTGCCAGTCATCCTGATGGAGCGGATAAGGTGTTTACCGGAGATCGTGGCTCGGCGGTAGCCGGGATGGCCAAAGCGTTTGAGCTGTGGGTGATCAAGCACCAGCAGACCATAGGTGGATTGATTTCAGCAGGTGGAACCGGAGGTACCGCATTAGCCACGCCTGCCATGCGGGCACTACCCATTGGTACGCCTAAAGTCATGGTGTCAACGGTAGCCTCTGGTGATGTCAGTCCGTATGTAGGTCCGGCGGATATTACGATGGTGTATTCGGTCACCGATGTACAAGGTCTGAATGGAATCTCACGCAAGGTACTCGGAAACGCAGCCTCGGCGTTGGCCGGTATGGTGAAGTTTCAGCCAGAGGCAGAACAAGACGTAGAAGCAAAGCCCGGGCTGGGGCTTATGATGTTTGGTGTTACTACACCCGCTGTGCAAGCAATCTCCGCGCACTTGAGCGATGACTATGAGTGTTTTGTTTTCCACGCTACGGGTGTCGGTGGGCGGTCTATGGAAAAGCTGGTCGATGGGGGTTTTCTCAGCGCCGTGGTTGACTTAACCACCACCGAAGTGTGCGATATGATGTTTGGTGGCATCCTGGCAGCCGATGAAGATCGCTTCGGCGCAATTATCCGACAGCAGGTGCCCTACATAGGGTCTGTTGGCGCTTTGGATATGGTGAATTTTGGTGCGCCAGGCACAATACCTGATCGCTATGCAGATCGCCTGTTTTACGAGCACAATCCGATGACGACGTTGATGCGAACTACCCCTGAGGAGAACGCACAAATGGGCGAATGGATAGCATCACGCTTAAATCAGATGAAGGGCCCAGTTCGTTTCTTGTTACCAGAAGGTGGAGTGTCAGCGCTGGATGCGCCTGATGCGCCTTTCTGGAATCCAGATGCTCGCAACGCTTTGTTTACCTCCATTGAAATGGCTTTTGAAGCCAGCGATAATCGCCAACTGATACGATTACCTCACCATATCAATGCGCCTGAGTTTGCCGCTAGTGCTGCAAAACTATTGCGCGAAATTGCTCAATAAGGATTTAAAAAATGCCTAGATATTCAAGACAAGAACTAAACACGAAATTTCATCAGATGAAAGCTGATGGCATTCCTATTGTCGGCGGTGGCGCGGGGACTGGCCTGTCCGCCAAGTGTGAAGAACAAGGTGGTATTGATCTTATTGTCATTTACAATTCCGGTCGCTACAGAATGGCTGGCCGTGGTTCGTTATCTGGCCTTTTAGCTTATGGAAATGCCAATGAAATTGTTAAAGAAATGGCAGCCGAAGTCATTCCAGTAACACAATCCACGCCTGTCCTGGCTGGTGTTAATGGTACTGATCCGTTCTGTAACTTTGATATGTTTCTTGATGACTTGACGCGTCTTGGATTCTCAGGTATTCAAAATTTCCCGACGGTGGGTTTGATCGATGGCACTTTTCGTGAAAATCTTGAGCAGACTGGGATGTCCTACGCACTTGAAGTTGAAGTGATTCGCCTGGCATCTCAAAAGGGTATGTTTACTACGCCCTATGTTTTTTCTACCGACGATTCCACAGCCATGGCCGGAGCTGGCGCGGATATCATAGTGTGCCATCTGGGGCTCACCACTGGTGGTGCTATTGGTGCCGAAACAGATTTGACACTTGACCACTGCATAACAAAAATCGATGACTGGTCAGCGGCAGCAATCGCCGTTAATCCTGATGTCATTGTTCTATGTCATGGTGGTCCGATATCAATGCCAGAAGATGCTGAGTACGTATTGAAACGTACAAAATCGTGCCATGGATTTTATGGAGCCTCTTCCATGGAGCGCCTGCCAACAGAAATCGCGTTGGTTGCGCAGACAAAAGCATTTAAGGACATATCGTTTTAACTTTGGGTGCAGCCAAATTGCAATTTTATATCAAAGCAGGTAACTATCGATACGCCAAACAGTTGAATTAGCAGAAGCGGGGGATATCGCTGTGCATAAGAATAGCTGTTTTAAACTACCGGTTAGTGCCGCCTATATGAATGTCAGCAGGGTATGCAAATCGATCATAGTGCTTACGATATCACTGTTTCTCAGCTCCTGCGTGATGGTTGAATTTGATGACTATGTTCATAAGCCCACCCAAAAATTGCGACAGAGCTTACTATATTTTGAGCGCAATAAAGTTCGAAGCATCAGAGGCATTAGCGGTCGGCAATTGGCTTTTGTACCCAATTTCAGAACGTTTACCGAGTCGTATACAAATAGTCGAGGGGAGCTATTTATAGTCTCATCTCTTGGCCAGACTATGACTGTTAGCAAAGTTGTTCTACTTAACGTGAATACTGGAGTATCCAGAGATATGGCTCAGAACCCGAATACCGTTGAGTTCAAATCCATTGTTGGAACCGAATATCAATTCGGGCTATTGCCTATTATCAAAGAGGACCATCAGCATTTCAATGATTTTAACACTGCTGACAAGCTTGAACTGACTGTTACGTATAGCCTCGGTGACGGTGATGCGCAATCTGAAATAATGGTGATTGAACTAACAACCAGAAAAGATTTTGCTTGGGTGACATAACGGTATACATCGTATTCTTGATGTGGCGTTTTATCCAACTACTAGCCTTTCACAGTGCAATACCACTACACTAGTTTCAACTATCGTGTGAAATGTGTGTCCTGGCCCAGCATCGACGGTGTAACAAGAACGATTCCATTTTCCGTTATTCTGAATCCTCGTTCACGATCAGCATCATGGTCTTCTCCTACCACTGTATTTTCAGGCAAATCACAACCACGATCGATAATGGCATTCTTGATTCGCGACCGACGGCCAATGGTTACCTTTGGGAGCACGACAGAGTTTTCCACGGTTGACCAGGAGTTGACCCGCACCTTGGAGAACAACACGGTTCGGTCGAGCTGAGCGCCAGAGATGATGCAACCGCCCGATACCATGGAGTCGGTGGCCATGCCACGCCGATCATCACTGTTAAATACAAATCGAGCTGGAGGGACATGCGCCTGATAAGTCAATAGCGGCCAGTCATCACCATAGATATCCAAATCCGGCACCACGGATACCAGTTCGATATTGGCCTTCCAGAAAGCGTCCAGGGTTCCGACATCCTGCCAGTAAGCGCGTTCCTGAGTATCTGGATCTCTGAATGGGTAGGCCATCACAACGGCCTCTTTAATCAACTTGGGTATGAGATCTCTACCAAAATCGTGTGAAGACGATTCATCATCGGCATCCTGAATCAGATGTGTGTATAGAAACTCCGTATCGACCACATAATTTCCCATCGACGCCAGACAATAGCCGGGACGACCTGGCAGTGGGCGAGGACAAGCCGGTTTCTCTTCGAACCCGACAACCCGACCACTGGCGTCTATCTCCAATATACCAAACGTATTAGCGGCCTCTTCAACAGGAACCTCAATACAAGAGACCGTCATGTCCGCATGGGTATTGTCGTGAAATGACAGCAGAGGTCCATAGTCCATCTTATAGATATGATCGCCAGCCAGGATCAGGACATTGTCGGGACGATGAGTGCGAATAATGTCCAGGTTCTGGTACACCGCATCGGCGGTTCCTGTATACCAGTCACTGCCGACACGTTGAGATGCTGGTAGGATTTCAAGGAATTCACCCAGCTCGCTTTTGGAAAAGCTCCAGGCTTGTATCAGATGCCGTATGAGCGAATGTGCTTTGTATTGCGTCAATACCCCGATTCGACGAATACCCGAGTTAACACAATTGGACAGGGCGAAATCAATGATCCTGAATTTACCGCCAAAATAGACTGCAGGTTTTGATCGCCATTGCGTCAGTTCGTGTAAACGAGAGCCTTGTCCTCCTGCCAATACCAGTGCCAGCGTATTCCTGGTCAGTGAACTGAGATGCCGATTCTGTGTGTCATTCACGATTCCTACCTCAGGGTGCAAAATAGGGTGAAATCACAGTAACGTAAAAAATGAAGAATGAGCAAGAGAAAAATCAGTCAGTTGTAAAACGCCACCTGTAAACATTTTTTAAAACTCAGTGTGTGCTTTTCGGTGTAGTTTTGTTACGCGTCAGACGTTAGCTTTACACAGCACAGGGGTGATCGCATTTGAACATGCTCTCCCAATGAAGGAAGCCACGGCCATAGCAGATTATTGTTTATGCCCGGATTGAAGGCCTTCATAAAATTCTCAGAGCGTTTTTATCGCGATGCAGTATTCTACGAGACAACAGATAGTGATGAAAAAATGGTTTTTGATGTCGCTCTTCGCAAAGGCTCAGAAGACAATGTCACGGGTTCCTCTTTGTTGGCGAGAATACCGGTGAATACACAGATCTACCCAACGATAACGCCATCTTTGATAAGGTTCTAGCGCAGTTGGATTTGATGTATGACGGAAATGCTTCCAGACACTATGAAAAACAGCACGTTCAAAACTGGTCTAGAGCTACTGATACCCTCTGCGCCTATAGCCGTAAAAAGTAGTCTCGTATTAGCTGAGGTTTTGTACACAGGTGTCAGACTGTAAACATGGATAGAATTCAGCACAGATGTTAGAATTTTCATCATCAGTTACGTTGTTTTCGCGATTGACAAACTTCGTAATTCATTGAATGTATCGCCCGGCACTTGTCCTTCATTCGTTAAGACGTTTAGTCCACGTTCACACGAAATAATATTTTAAAACCCTATTAGATGCATACTGACGAGTAACCATGCCAAGCGCTGCAGAAACCCCGCAACCCCGATTACAATCACGCCTGCACGGTGTGTTTATTCTGCAACTGACATTGATAAGCGTGCTCACCGTAACCGGTGTTCTGGCTGCCAGTGTTATTGCCGAGAGAGTACTGGTAAAGACCGCACTTTCAGGTGAGGCGACTTATTTCTGGAACAAGCGAGCACATGCCGAAGACTTTGCCCTACCAGATACATTGAATCTGCAGTCCTATATATCCTCAGATGCCACTACAGAGCTACCCCCGGAATTCCATGGTTTGCAGCCAGGTCAGCATAAGGTGAGCATAGACGGCGATCAGCGTATTGTTTATGTCAGTACGCAAGCCGACGAGACCTTGTATTTGCTATTTCAGAGTGACACGGTTTCCAATTTGGCCTTCTACTTCGGCATATTGCCTTTGGCGCTGGTGTTGCTGCTGATGTACAGCCTGGCCTACCTTACTTATGTACTGTCCAAACGGGCCATCTCACCGCTGACAAGACTGGCGAGCAGTATAGAAAATTATGACTTCACCGCGCGTGAACTATCTGAGCTTCCACTAGGGGATCTCGCTAAAAAACAAGACACAGAAACACTGATTCTTACGGATGCGCTGAATCAGTTTGTCGAGCGTAGCAAGGCGTTTGTAGAGCGCGAACGCGACTTCACACGTTATGCATCACATGAGCTGAGAACGCCACTGGCGGTGATAGAAGGCTCTGTGTCTACGCTGGAGTTACAACCGCTCAGTGGTGCGCCAGCGCGTGCAGTGGTGCGCATAAAGCGTAACGCAAAGCACATGTCTGCACTCTTGGAAACTTTACTTTTACTGGCTAGAGACGGTGGTCCAGAAACACAGATGACAGAGCTCTGCGACGTGAACAGGCTGCTGGAATTGCTGACTGCGCAACTGCCTGAGCTGGAGAGTGACAAACCAATCACTATTGAGCTTGATTCTGCCCATCAGTTGCAGGTTGATGCGCCAGAGGCGGCTCTTGTTATCGTGCTGGGTAATCTGTTACGCAATGCTTGGCATTACACTTTAGGTGGTGAGATCAGGATATTGGTCCAACAAAGTTCAGTGTCGATCAGCGACACCGGGCCCGGTCTGGACTCAGAACAACAGCAGCGCATTTTCGATCCGTTTTACCGAGTCCAGTCACTCGAGCAGTCCCATGTAGGTATGGGTTTGGGGTTGGCTATTGTCCGTCAGACCTGTGAGAGCCAGAAATGGCAAATCACCTTGGACAGTAAACAAGGGCAAGGTTCTACATTTGTAGTTGAGTTTGGTCATTCAGTGGTAAAGAATTAGACAAGAAAAGCCTAGGGTTTCAAACCTCTGCCTACTCACCCACTTTATAGCCAGCTCCCTGCACTGTGTTGATCAAACTGTTGTCAAAGGGTTTATCGACGGTTTTGCGGAGCTTGTAAATCAGACTTCTAAGGCTGTCACTGGCTGGCGGATTGTCATTCCAGAGTTCGAATTCCAGCGTCTCTCTGGATACAACGTTGGGTGAGTTCTGCAGCAGAATGCGTAAAATCTGGAAACTGGTTGGTGATAGCGATAATTCCTGACCCGCTCTGAGTACCTGTCGGCTCCCGGTGTCCAGTACCAGATCAGCCACTTGTAGAGTCTCAGGCATCAGGCGTCGCTGGTGGCGTCTCACCACAGAATCTATCCGTGCGACCAGCTCAGGTAAATCAAAGGGTTTTACCAGGTAGTCGTCAGCACCGTTCTCGAAGCCTGCCAGTTTGTCGGACAATTCATCACGTGCTGTCATCATGACGATTGGCGTGGAAGAACGATGTTGATCACGGAGCTCGCGGCATAATGTAAGTCCATCCATACCGGGCAACATGACATCAAGCACGATGGCGTCAAAACGTTGAGTTCTGGCGAGGTGAAGCCCTGTCATGCCGTCGGCCGCGTAGTCAACCTCCCACCCCATGCTAGTGAGAAAATCCAGAACGGTTTCGGCCAGATCAGTGTGATCTTCAACAAGCAAAATACGGTATTTGGCAAAAGGTGGCATTGAGACTGAAATCGCAGGTTCTTGTAAAAAGGGCGGATTCTTATGATATACGGCGATTTTAGCTATTGTGATTGCCGGGATTATCAGTTTTTAAACGCACTTTGCCGATCAGCCCGAAAGACTGACCGGCAAAGGGGCCTTACTGCTACCGCGGATAGTTACTGAGTAGGCGGAATCAGTACCGCATCGATGACGTGAATTACACCATTCACGGCTTGTACATCAGTGGTAACGATGCGTGAATCGTTGATGAAGAGCCCATTGTCTCCCTGACTCAATCGTACGATGTCTGTATTGCCCGCCTGGATATCAGTACCTACCAGACCGGTGGCCTGTTCACCAGAAATCACGGTACCGGGCAGCACGTGGTAGAGAAGGATATCTTTCAGAGTTTCCGGATCTGCTAGCAGTGCGTTAATAGTGTCCTGACCTAATGCGGCAAAAGCTGCATCCGTGGGTGCAAAAACTGTGTAGATGTCATCAGGATGGCCCAAAGCTGTGTCCAGACCAGTGGCCTCGATTGCCGCTACCAAAGTATTGAAGCCTGCCTCTCGTGCAACGTCCAGAATAGTGCCAGTTGGAATATCAGTGGCAGGAGCGGGTGCGGGTGCGGACTCGGTGGGTGGTGTTAACACAGCATCGATTACATGAATGATACCGTTCGAAGCCAGCACGTCAGTAATGATGACTTTGGATTCATTGATGAACAGTTCGCCTTCCCGCAGTTCCAGTTTCACGTTAGCGCCGTTGGCTGTTGTTACACTCGTGCCAGCCAGGCTAATGGCAGTCTCAGCATTAACCGCGGCATCAGACACCACGTGATACAAGAGTATTTCACGTAACGTCTCCGGATCATCTAACAATGCAGTAAGCGTACCGGTGGGCAGTGCAGCAAAGGCGTCATCGGTAGGTGCAAAGACTGTGAACGTGCTGTTTGGATCTGCCAGTACAGCGTCAAGTCCCGTCGCTTGGGCGGCAGCGATGAGCGTGTTGAACGAACCATTAGCGATTGCAACATCCACAATCGTGCCAAGTTCTTCGCTCGCTACAGGTGGTGTCAGTTCTGCAGGTGGAGGGGTTAGTACCGTGTCAATAACGTGAATGATTCCATTGGATGCAGCAATGTCAGTACCTGTCACTTTGGACGTATTGACAAACAGTTCGCCGTTGGTGATTGATAACAAAGCGTCCTGAGTGTTCGCCGTAGTCACTGACGAGCCAGCAAGGCTGATAGCGGTTGTGGAATCGACAATTGTGTCTGCAATAACGTGATAAAGCAGGATGTCACTCAACGTGTCGAGATCACCCAGAAGGTTAGCAATGGTCTGGTCACCCAGTTTGTTGAAGGCTGCATCGTCAGGTGCGAAAACGGTAAACTCGCGCGACTCATCTGCCAGAACTGCGTCTAATCCGGTTGCCTGCAGAGCTGCCGCAAGTATGGTGAATTGCCCGGCACCAACAGCGGTGTCAACGATATTGGCAAGCCCGGCTCCATCGTCGATCAGGCTGGTGGTCTCACCTTCGGTGTTACGCCCATCCGACATCAAGCTGTCAGGATCCATCGGGTCACTATCAGAACAGGCAGTGAGCAAACCGAGTGCAAGAACGCCGGTTGCCAATCGAAAATTACGTGTGAACATGCTTACAGATTCCAGTTAATGAAAGAACAATAAAGAACAAACGCTTACGAATTGCCCATGGGGAGACATGACAATCAATCACTGCTTGCTCTGCGTGGAATCATGTTAGGTAATGCATGGTGATGCAGGTGTGAACGCGCACACTAGGTGCAGTCACACAATGTTCACGCAATAGTCGGTGCTCTTGTGATGCGGTCAGCAGTTAGCACTACCCATGATCGATATTGGGCCGATATTGGCGTTGATCTGGTGTTCACATCCGTTGAAAAAGAACCTGATTGTTACTGAATGGGGTGTGCATTTGTAACCGGGTAGTGTTGTACCGGGACAAGGCAAAGACGCCCTGAGGTGCAGAATCACTACTTTCCGGACTTTCCGGCGGCTACTTGAGCTACTGTTTTTTTTGCGCTGAAGATGGCCTGTCAGTACAGTGCTGATCGTTGGGAACTGCGCGCAGCCCGGCTGTTGTCACTCAGGCAGACGCACGATGGTGAAAGATCCAACACTCGGATCGCCATCAGCAAAAGGTGAGTCCTGTGTATCACTGGATACGCGAGCGATAGGCGACAAGGGATCAGTCGCATCATTGGCCGATGTGTAGCGCACACCGTTATCCGAACCACTGTCATACAGCACCAAGTCAATAGTGGTGTTTTCAATAAACTCACCGTCATCCATCAGCGAATAGTTGTGTAATCCTACAAACCAGTCGGGGCTGGGGGCCAGCATGCTGGTGACGGTGATCTCAGGGTAGTCACGAGTGACTGTGAATTCGATAGAGGTAGTGCCAGGTGATGTTCCAACGCCACCACCGTTGATGGCCGATAGTGCTGAGCCACTGTCGATAGCGTTGTCCACTTCTGTTAGCAGCGTTGACTTGCCGCCGGTCTCCGCCATCAGCTGAATGCCATCACTGGCAATTTGTGCTGGCTCCCAGAATCGAACCTGTTCATTGTGAACGGCTCCCACCAGGCCAGAGAAATGGGGATTGCCGGGGAAATTAAGCGGGTGTGTTTCGACGCTCCACACAGCATCGAACGTTAAGCGATACCGTGCCTGAGTGGCAACTTCACCGATTGCTGGCTGGTTGTCGGAAATGTCGGGGTTGACGGTATTTGATGTTACGTCTGCGGTGTTGTTGGAGTCGGAACACGCCGAAAGAACCAGGGTGGATAACAGAGTAGTCTGTATTAGAATTTTTGGTAAAGACGTTAAACGGCAGTTGGCGTGTGTTACTTGCAAAAGAGTATTCATTAAACGTCCTGGGCTGCCGGATGAGAGAGCGCTATTAGCTACGAGCTGGTCGATTCATAGAGCGGACTTTGTGGTTAAAAGTTCAATCTACGATGACCTCGTCATGGGCATCCAGCCAATCTCGAATAATCACCCGATGCCTGTCCCGGCCATAACTGCCAAAATGCCCTCCATGTACCGTAGTGACAGGCAGTTCCAATAACCGCTTCATACTACTGAAATAGTCCTCCGCGTTAGCATGGTAAGTATCCTCAATAAGCGGTCCGTCATATACAATGTCGCCACTGAACAACGTGGTCGTAGCTGCCTCCCACAATGCAATCCCGCCCGGTGAATGCCCCGGTGTATGAATGATCTCCAGTTGCCTGTTACCTAGATCTATCCTGTCTCCATCTTCCAGCACTCGGGTTGCGGGAGCAGCCTTGACTGAGTAGGTTGATGAAAGATAGGGCTGCGGGGGGAGTGCTGTGAAGATGCCGTCTGTTACATACGGATCAGCTAATGTGTTTTCACGAGTAGGGTGATTCAACAATTCAGCCTCGGCGGAGTGAACAAACCGGTGTTCAAACTCATGATGGCAACCGATATGATCAAAGTGTGTGTGGCTGGCAATGGCGAATAGTTTTTTCTCGCTCACCAGCGGTACATGTTCGCGCAGGCTAACCACACCCATGCCGCTGTCAATCAATGCATCGCAATGGCTACCACGAAGGTGCCAGATGTTGCAGCGGTAGAATTCTGTTATGTGTAACTCACTAATGAGTCGGATGTCGTCACTGAGCTTGGTTACCGTATACCAGTGTTCTGCGCTAATGCGTTCCATAGTGTGTTTTTAGTCGCTTCGAAGTAATACGATGGAGTTACGCTCAACGCCAATGTTCACGTCGGTATTGTGAAGCGCTGGAGACAGTTGCGAGAGGTGTGCAGAGTAGTGTTCGTTGTTGCTTGCTGTTAGTTGGCAACGCTGGTGAGTGCCAAAGAAAGCGTTGTCGGTGATTGTTGCTGTTCCCAGTGGCAACAAACTCTCATTTGCTGGCTGGTTTATCCTGAGGTGCTCGGGACGAAAGCACAGGCTCACAGCATCATCAGCACCGATGTTGCTGTTAACGTCTGCGTGTTTTCCGATAGACACCGTGCCAAGCTCAGTATCAATGATGAGTTCGTTGTCAATAGTTGACTGCACGCGGCCAGACAGGAAGTTGGCTTCTCCCATGAAGGCTGCGGAGAAAAGTGTTTTGGGCGTCAGATAGATGGATTCGGGTGAGCCTGTGTCTTCCACCTGGCCAGCGTTCATCACGATGATGTTATTGGCAATTGCCATGGCTTCTTCCTGATCGTGAGTCACGTGAATGAACGTGGTGCCTACGCGTCGTTGAATGGCTTTGAGCTCATCCTGCATTTGTCGCCTGAGTTTCAAGTCCAACGCACCTAGTGGTTCGTCGAGCAAAAGCACATCAGGATCTACTGCCAGTGCCCGGGCTAAAGCCACACGTTGACGTTGCCCGCCGGAGAGCTCATGTGGCTTATTGCGTGCGGATGATTCAAGGTTTACCAGCGTGAGCAATTCCATGGCGCGAAGGTTGCGATCGTGCTTCGATTGCCCGCGCATGCGTAGCCCAAAACCTACGTTGTCCAGCAGATTCATGTGAGGAAACAGGGCGTAGTCCTGAAACATGGTGGTGGTAGGACGTTTGGCAGGCTCCAAGTGCGTTACGTCTTCACCGTTGAGCCGTACGCTGCCTTCGCTAGGGTGTAAAAAGCCCCCTAGCACTGATAACAACGTGGTTTTTCCACAGCCCGAAGGGCCCAGCAACACGGCAAAGCTGCCTGCTTCAATCGTCAGGTTGATATTTGATAGCGCAGCGAAGTCACCATAGCGATGCGACAGTTGCCTGATCTCTACGGTCGCTGTCATTGCTTTTTAAGTTTCCTGAAGACCAGTAGTTCCGCCAGTATCAATAAGCTTACGGAGATAAGAAATACCAATGAACCCGCAGCATTGGTTTTAGGGCTGAGCCCAGAGCGCAACATTCCCCAGATCTCAACGGGTAGTGTCACGTCAAATCGTGATAGCAAGAAGGCAATGATAAATTCATCCCACGAAAAGGTGACAGACAGAAAGAAACTGGCAAGGATGGATGGCATCATCATGGGCGCTGTTACCAGCCACAGTGTTTGCATGTCACCCGCTCCCAGATCGTGCGCAGCGCGTTCGATATTAATCTGGTGATCTCCCATCTGGCTATAGATGATGGCGAAGCACAGCGGCACATTGATCACCACATGCCCAATGCCAATTGTCCATAGCGAGCTAGGCACTCCCAATGCGTTGAACATGATTAACAGACCTAGCGCAATGATCAGGTAGCTCACTGTCAACGGAGCGGTTAGCAGAGCACGTTGAAGCCCCTTGGCGGGCAAGTGCATTCGAGCCAGGCCGTAGGCCGCAAGAAACCCGAGTACCACAGCCACGAGGGATGAGCTCAGTGCAACCATGAGAGAGTTGATCATGGAATCCACCAGTCGACTGTCACTTAACACCGCTTCGTACCATTTAAGAGTAGGACCCTTGAACGGCATGACGGGTAGTCGGCTATCCTGAAATGAGAACAGCACCAGTACACCAACAGGTAAAAATATGAAGCCGTACAGCAGCGTCACGTAGGTCCAGACACCGAAGGACTTCAAGCGTTGCCCCAGCACGTTAACTACGTTCCATCTTGAGCCACTTGGCGCAGGCAATGTAGGCAACAGTCACGACTGCCATCAGTATCATTGACATGGCAGCGGCACTGGGGAAATCAGCTCGCCTACCTATCTGCAACATGATCACTTGTGGCAACACCAGTTCGTTACTACCACCCAGAATTTTTGGCGTGATGTAATCACCAATGCTCAAGACGAAGGTCAGGAACGCACCCACCATGATGCCTGGCAGGCTCAAGGGCAGAATCACGTGCCAGAATGTGCGAAACCCACTGGCACCCAGATCGGCGGCGGCACGGGCATAGTTTGGCGAGAGTTGCCTCAGATTGGCGTATATGGTCAGCGTTAGCAGCATGACGAAGAAATGCACAAAGCCGGTAATCGTGGCATAGCGGGTAGAGGCTATGGCTAGTGGTAGATCGATCAGGCCAATGTTTTGCAGGAATGTATTGACTATCCCGTTCTTCGCTAATACCAGCAGCCACGCGTAAGAGCGCACAACGTAGGATGTCCAGAATGGAAGGATAGCCATGATCAGTGCTAGTCGCTGCCATTTTTTGGGTACGCGGTTCGCAATGATCCATGCTAGCGGATACGCTAGAAGAACTGATATCAGCGTAACGCTCAAGCTGATTTCGATTGAGTTTAACAGTGCCTTGAGTAGGTGCGACTTCGAGAAAAACTCGATGTAGTTATCCAGATTCCAGGTAGCGACGATCTTGCCACTGATGCGGTGCCACAGACTCATCGCCACCATGAACAGGAATGGCACTACAAAAAAGGCGATGGTCCAGATGAGCGCTGGCGCTACAAAGCGCCAACGCACCCAGGCAGAACGATGCCAATTAGAAGTCAACTGTCAAGACTCGGAACGCAACAAGTAACAGAACAGACAACAACTTATTGCTGTTGCATTTGCGTCCACAGATCTTCCAGCTGCTCATCCAGTTCTGGCGATACCGTGGGATACAGCTGGGAGTTGGCAAGATAGTCTGCCTGTTGATCCCAACGCAGGGCTGTTTTTTGTTGATCGGTCAGCTCACTCTCTGTTTGCATGTTGGCAGGCATGGCCCAGTAGCAAGATGATGTTGCCAGTCTGGCCTGGCCCTCAGGGCTCAAGATGTATTGCATGAATTTCAGCCCCATATCTGGATTGCCGGAATCTGCCAGCAGTGTCACCGACTGAGACCACATCAGTCCACCTTGTTCTGGTAGCACCCAATCGAGCTCAGGCATCTCTGTCGACAACACGCCGGTGAGCCACTCACCACCACCAAACATGATATCCACTTCACCGGTAGCCAATGCAGTCTGACTAGCAACGACATCTGTAAACTGTGCCGTGTTTTCCTTGAGCTTGAACAGTGTCTCCTTCAGTTCAGGCAGGTCTGCTTCCGTCAATGCTGATGTCTTCTTGCCAAGGCCCATTGCCACTAGTCCGATCATGGGCGTATGCCAGTCATATACAGCGATGCGATCCTTGTACTTGCCGTTCCACATATTGGTCATGTCTAGCATGTCTGCTTCATCGACCTTGTTTTTGTTGTAGGCAATGGTGTTGTAGCCAAACAGCTCAGTCATTCCATACCAGTTGCCATCAATCTTGTGATAATCCTCAAGCAGTACTTCAGGCCATATATCTGCGATGGGCAGTGCATCTTCTGGCACTGATGCAAGGAGCCCTTGTTCGGCTAGTCCCGGTACATCCACGCCATCAACAATTAGCACGTCCCAGTCACCAGGTCGCGATTGTTCCAGTATCGACAAGGCTGCACCTGTGCCTTCGAATTCCTTCAGATTGACCTTTACATCGTTGGCCTCTTCAAAGGGCTTGATAAATTCCGGATCGGTATGGTCGCACCAGACAAGTGCGTTGATAGAGCCTTCTGCCAGAGCGGGGGCGCTGCTACAGACGGCCATAGTGATTAGCGCGGATAATGTGCCGAGCTTGAATGTTTGATGGTTCATGGTGTGTCTCCAGAAAAATGAGCTTGATAACACTAACAGAAACCGAAATTCATTGATAACCTAGGCAATAACACATCGCATAGAGTGAGCCTCGGTATGAAAACCCCTTATAACCAACCCTTGGGTGGTAACGACATGGCACGCTTTGGCGGGCCGGCCACCATGATGCGTTTGCCAGCTCAAGACACTGCTGAAGGTCTGGGTGCCTGCTTTGTGGGAATCCCGATGGATATCGGTACATCCAATCGTTCGGGTACTCGTCATGGGCCACGGCAGATTCGTGCCGAGTCGTGCATGCTGCGCCCTTACAACATGGCCACTGGCGCGGCACCGTTCGATGCCATCAACGTTGCCGATATCGGTGATGTTGCCATTAATACGTTTGATCTGAAGAAAACGATAGACATCATCACGGCGCATTACGATGAAGTGCTGAAGCATGATTGCATCCCTCTCACGCTGGGTGGTGACCACACACTGACGTATCCGGTGCTCAGAGCCATTGCTAAAAAACACGGACCAGTGGCGTTGATTCATATTGATGCGCACGCTGATATCAACGACGACATGTTTGGTGAGAAAATCGCGCACGGTACTCCGTTCAGACGGGCTCATGAGGAGGGTCTACTGCAATCAGACAAGGTGTTTCAGATTGGCTTGCGGGGTACTGGTTATTCTCCAGAAGATTTTGACTGGTCACGCAAGCAGGGGTGGACCGTGGTTCAGGCGGAGGAGTGCTGGGGACAATCCCTGACCGGCATGATGGGACGCATCCGATCCATCATAGGCTCAGCACCTGTCTACCTCACCTACGACATCGACAGTCTCGATCCGGCCTTCGCTCCGGGTACGGGCACGGTGGAGGTGGGGGGGCTCACCGTGTGGCAGGCGCTGGAGATCATCAGAGGTTGCTACGGACTGAATATAGTGGGTTGCGACCTTGTGGAAGTATCGCCGCCGTATGATCTTTCAGGGAACACCGCATTAGTAGGCGCTAACCTGATGTATGAAATGTTGTGCGTGCTGCCTCGTGTTGCCGAGCACTATTCGCCGAACAAAACGGCAGGCAGCTCTCTGGTATCGGGAGCCTGAATCTGATCGGATAGCTGAGCTATCGTGCTGGTCTGTTGTCGCGCTGATGTGCTCTTAGAATAGTACGCGCCTCTACAGTTTCGAGTGGCCGTCGACGGTTTCAATAGTGATGAGTCGGACTTTTCGACAATTCAGTGTAAGCTGACAAAAAGATTGGCTGTTTGTTCGCCCTCGTAAAATGTCACTTACCACCGTCTTGAAAGGATGCGCTCATGTACAAAAAAACACCGACCTCACCGGTCCAGTTGTTCAAACTCACCGCTATCAGTGTAGTGTTCATGGGCATACTATCGGCCTGCGACGCTGCATCTGAAACAAAGGATTTCGTTGGCGCGCTGGATGATTTTAACGATGCGTTTGCTGATCTGGATAACGATGGGGTGCTCAACGGCGTCGACAATTGCCCGTTGATTGTTAATCGTGATCAACTGGATACAGATGGCGACGGGCTGGGTGACTCCTGCGATTCAACCAATGGTGCCAACCTTATAGC
>ENA-ORXT01001020-ORXT01001020.1-marine-metagenome-genome-assembly--contig:-NODE-1020-length-39831-cov-4.852543_pt1 | contig 39831 bp, 31 predicted proteins | sample MGYA00237868_ERZ511482 | MGnify/ENA metagenome assembly ERZ511482 | reverse complement strand
GCTCCCCCTGCCGTGCAGGACAGGTTCGCCTATGAGGCGTTCACAGCAATCCTCAAAGCCAATGGTGGCAACGTGTCAGCAATCCCCATTGCCTGGTACTACCCCAAGGCACTGTCGAACCCGGCCCTGCTCGACACGATCCCTGCCCCCGGCGCAGGAAACACCCTCACGATCCGCGCCTACCAGAAGATCTGGATGGCGACCTTCCATCGGCTGCTCGCCCATGGTGCACCCGTCGTGCTCCCCGCCGACACCGCCCCGCTGATTCCCGCGATCGCCTTCCCGGTCCTCGGCCCGGTCTCGTTCGTCAACGACTGGCACTATGCCCGAGCCGGCGGCGCCCGCGTCCACGAGGGCCTCGACTTCATGGGCAGCTATGGCCAGCCGCTCCGAGCCGCTGTCGACGGCGAGATCGTGCGAATCGTCACCCGCAACAACGGCATCTCCGGCGTGTCGATCGAAGTTCGTCGCGACGACGGCCTGCGTGCCATCTACCGCCACATGAACAACGACACGCCTGGCACGACAGACAACGCCGCCATCGAAGCGTTCCGTGTCCATCCCGATCTCGCCGTCGGGACGAAGGTCCGCGCCGGCCAGATCATCGGCTTCATGGGCGACACGGGCAACGCCGTCGGAAACCCGCACCTCCACTTCGAACTGCGCACTGACGACCGGACACCATTCGCTCCGTACCCGGCGGTCATGGAAGCGCAGCAGCGTGAGCAGTGTTCTGTCGGGATCGGCCCATGGTCGACGCAGTTCGTCTCTCCCGACGCCGCCCTCGAGCGCACCGACGCACTCCTCGAGATGAGCACCGCACAACTCGACGCTGTCGAGGTCGCCGAACTGGCCGAGCTCGATCCGATGGACCTGCTCTCCCTGCGCGACCTCAGCAGCCAACGACGCAGCGAGATCAGGGAGTTCGTCGAACCGGTCCCGTTCCTGCTCGAAGGACCCGCCGATGCGCGCTGGACCATCAGCGCCGACGGTTCTGTCACGGCGTCGGGCCCTGCAGCGCTCATCACTCCGAACGCTGACAAGTGCGCCGATCGCCCGGACCCGGCTTTGATGTTCGGAACCGGCGCTGCCGGCGCTGGCATCGACATCGTGGCGTACCTGTGGTGGGGCGACATCCCAGAAGACACGCCGATGTGGCTGTCGGTGCGAGCCCGAGAGGCCATTGCTCGGACCTTTGCCGAAGAAGATGCGGCGTTCGAACGCGACGAGATGGCCCTCGACGACGTGCTGCTCGACGACACGGCCCTCGACGACGTGCTGCTCGACGACCAGGTGATCGTCCCGCTGCTCGACGACACGGTGATCGTCCCGCTGCAGGACGAGATCGTGATCGTCCCGCTCTTGACCGACACCGACACCTCGACCGACAACACCTCGACCGACAACACCTCGACCGACAACACCTCGACCGACAACACCTCGACCGACGACCTCGACACCGCATCGACCTCGCCCGCCGCTGCCAGCTGAACCAATCCTGCACACGTCTGAGAGCTGAGGTCGTGGCGGCGAGCGCATTCGATACCGAGACCGCCGTCGTCGCGCAAGGCAATGGGCGGTATGGCGTCCGGTTGTCGACTGCGTGGGACATCGGCGACACCGCGAACGGTGGCTACGCAATGCTCCCCGTCCTGCGCGCGTTGCGCAATGAGGTCGCGCCGGACGACCAGGGTGGCGACCCGCTGTCGATCACCACAAACTTCTTGCGCCCCATCCAGGGCGGCGGCGACGGCCGGATCGACACCTCGCTCGTCCGGCGCGGCCGAACCGTGAGCGTCCTCCACGGCTCGCTGACCGTGGCGGACACCCAACGTCTGACCGTCGGCGCTGTCTTCGGCAACCTCCACGACCCGGACGACCTGGAGAATCGCCTCAGGGACGAGCCTGATCCCGCCGAACCAGGCCCGACGATCGACATCCCTGCGCCCGACATTCCGCCGCCGGCGGACTGCGTGGATCGCACCGAATTGCACCAGGGTGTCGCACTGCCGATTGCCTCGCGCGTCGAGGTCAGGGTCACCCCCGAGTGTGCCGTCGCCGGCGGTTCCGATCGTGCAGTCACGCACGGCTGGGTCCGGCTGAGCGATGGCACGCCGCCATCGGTGCTGTCGCTGCCGCTCTTCGCCGATGCGTTTCCCCCATCACTCTTCGTCAAGCTCGGCAGCGTTGGTTGGGTCCCGACGATCGAGCTCACCGTGCACGTGCGACGGCGACCCGCCGACGGGTGGATCCAGGCTCGCCTCGAGTGCGACGACTTGGCGGACGGCCGCATGATCGAGAGCGGCACGCTGTGGGACAGCACTGGCCGGGTCGTCGCCCGCTCACGCCAGCTCGGCCTCCTCCTCACGAACTGAGTCCGCCGGCCAGCACCCGTCCGCACCGGTCACGTCTTTCTGTTCGGATGTCGGGTTGAGAACCAGTTGCGCTGTCGGCGCCCGGCCATCAACATGGGGCTATGACATCGCCCTACCCGACGTGCAGTCCCGATGACGTCGCATGGCTGACCGAGTCGCAGATGTTCGCGGTCGACCGCGTCATGATCGACACCTTGCGGATCGGTCTCATCGAGATGACGGAGAACGCTGGCCGGAGCCTCGCTCGACTTGTCATCGACCGGTTCGCCCCATCGAGTGTGACGGTCCTCGCCGGGTCCGGAGGCAACAGCGGTGGCGGTCTCGTCGCAGCCCGTCACCTTGCCAACCGAGGCGTTGATGTCAGCATCTCCCTCGGCCAGACCCCGGAAGACTTCGCCCCCGTCGCAGGCCACCAGTATTCGGTGCTGCGCCGCCTGGGTGTTTCGATGACACCGGACCCCCGGCGTTGCGACGTCGTGATCGATGCGCTGATTGGATCCAGCCTCCGAGGCGCTCCGAGTGGACGAATCGGCGAGCTGATCTCGACCGTCCGCGACATCGGCACCAACATCGTCTCGCTCGACACCCCGTCAGGGTTGAACGTCACCGACGGCTCGATTCCCGGACTGGTCGTCGACGCCGATGCCACACTGACTCTCGCGCTCCCGAAGATCGGTCTGCGTCACGCACCACAGGTCGGCGAGCTGTACCTCGCTGACATCTCCGTCCCTCCGTCGGTGTACAGCGCAATGGGAGTCGGACCCACACCGGACTTCTCACGGCGGGCGATTCTCAGAATACTGCGCTCCGACAACGAGCCCTACTGACGACGAGCCTTACTGACGACGAGCCTTACTGACGACGAGCCTTACTGACGACGAGCCTTACTGACGACGGCCCTATTCAAAGGTGACCGTGATGTTGACGACGTTGCCGTTACTCGCTCGCTGGACGAGCGACGTCACGACGAGCACGTCGGAAAGCACCGAGACGCCCGGCGAGCAGCCACTCACGTCGACGATGACTTCATCCGCCACTGTCGTCGTCACCGAATCCTGACCGCACCCGAGCGTCGAGATCGCCAATTCGGCGCCTGCGTTGCCGCTGACTCGTACTTGGCTGGCTCCTGCGGGGATGCTGTAGTGGGCGGCGCCACCGAGGCCCCACAATGAGTACGCGGATCCGTTTGGTTCAGCCACTCTGCGGTAGTAGCGACCGAATATCTGACGGAACTCGTGCAGCCAGAGCCGCTCTCCTCGGGCCGCGAGGAAGGTCTCGAGCCACGTTGGCGAGTCACTCGCCTGAAGCAGGAGTGTGTTGGTCGCCTTGGCGCCGAACTCGGCCTCGAATCGACTGTAGAAGAACTGCCCGTCGTACGGACGGGCAGCGAGTTGCGCATCGGTCAAGCCGTCGTTGAGGAATGGATCACCGAGGAACACGTCGTGACGCGCATGGAGTCGATACCCGGGTCGCTCGATCGAGGAGCACTGATTGGATCGGATAGGCGTCAACTCGCGGCACTCGGCGGCCTCAGCGGCGCCTTCCAACCAGCCCGAGGCGGGCTTCTTGCCTCCGTCGAGGCCGAGATGTTCGTACTGGATGAGATGGAAGAACTCATGGACGAGTGTCCGGTACCGGTAGCTCTCGGATGTGTCCATGGAGAACCCCCGCAGCAACGAACTCGCCTGGCCAGCGGTGCCCGGGGGGAGGAGCCGAACCGTGATCGGTATCCTGCCACCGTCGCGGCGTACCGGTGAGACGCCGTAGCGCGCCACCATGTTGTGCCACACGCCCTCGAGGTTCTGGGCCATCGCACCGATCGCTTCCGCCTGACCTGCGGGACGCTGTTGATCCTTCGCAGCCCAATAGATCCTGAAGTGGGTGGAGTCGTTTCGGCACCAGAAACTCTGCTCGACCAACCTGCCCGCATTGCTGACGTCGGCGACCCAACCCCTCCCGCCGTTGGTGTTGCACGTGTCCGACGACGGCTCGGAGCCGGTCGATTCATCTCCGCCTCGGCTTCCGCCGCCACGGGCCGGGTTGATCACCTCAGGCGGAACGGTCACGATGACTTCGTTGATCGGGGCGGGCGACGCGCCCGCTGCGGTGATCGTGCCTTGGAGTCCTTGGAGGCCGATGTTGCCGGCATCGTCGAATGCGACGATCATGACTCGGGCGGTCTGTCCGCTCGTGAGCCCGGTGATCGTGGCACCGCCACCAGCGTTGACGTATTCGCTGTACGTGATGTTCCTGTGCATCGCTCCGTCGACATAGATCTCGAAGCCCGCGACGTTCTTCAGACCACCATGGTTGTCGTAGTCGCGATGTCCGCTCCACGTGATCGGCACCTCGGTCGGTGTCGTGACGCCCATCCGCAGTTGATGATTCGGGTTCCAAACGGGTGGTGTGGTGTCATTCGGGTCATTCGGTGCGTTCGGGTCGACGGGTCGCGTTCCCGCTGCAACGGTGCCATCGTCGAAGTCGGTGTGGCGACCCCACACGACACTCGAGGTCTGATTGCCGGCTTCATCGTGGGCGATGAGCGAGAACCAGTACTGCGAGTACGGGAACAGATTCTCGAACGTGTACGACCGCTTGCTCGCCGAGACTTTGGCATGGGGCACGCCACTCAGGACCGGCTGATAGGAGACAACTCCCCCATCGTCGGCTGTGTCGCTCCACGAAATGGTGATCGAGTGCAGGTTCCAATCGACGATCCTGACGACGGGAACCGAGGGCGCCCGGTCACGAGTCGTCGCCGGCACCGGTCGCACCGCTGCAGCATTGCCGGCGGCATCGAGGGCACGCACCGCCACTTGGTAGGTCGTGTCGGGGTAGAGCCCGCCGATGACGGTCGATCGCTGGTTTCCGGCGACGACTCCGGCGACTTGCCCATCAAGAAGCACTTCGTAGGAGGACACGCCTCGGCTGTCTGTGGCCGCTGGCCACGTCAGAGAGATCGAAGTTCGATCAGTGGTCGCTGTCGGGCGGACTGCCGATGGACGCAGCATGTCGACACTCGCCGGCGGCGGCGACGACGTCGTGGTGGTCGTGGTGGTCGTGGTGGTCGTGGTGGCAGGGGCGGCGACGTCGCGACACGCTGGGGACGTCCATCCGCTCGAGACGAACTGCCCGTGGCCGATCGACCTGACCCTGATGCACCACTCACCGTACTCACCGGCAACCGAATGGATCGCCAACCGCTTGGTTCCGGCTCCGGGCGTGATCCACTTGGTTCGCTTCAGGACTCCGTCGAGCGTGAACTGTGCCTGGTGGTAGCGGCTGTTCGGGCTCTGCTGGAAGAATGCATACACCTGCGAGGCGACACCGCCTGCGGCCAAGGAGACCTTGACCGGAGGGGCCGACGGGAGCACGGGGACCGGCAGCTGGATGGGTCGGAGTTCGCCGAATGTCTTGGTCGTCACGTAGTAGTTGTGCCCGTATTGCAACGCGGACGCCGTACATCGCGCCGACCAGTTCGCGACATCGCTTGCGTCGATGGGTTCGGCCTCGGGCATGTCGGCAAACACAGCGACTCGCGCAGCGTCACCTGAGCCGCAGCGGTAGACCATGTAGTCGCTGTAGTGACCGGTTGCATACCGAGCGTTGAGGTGACCCGCCTCGATCAGCGTGGTGGACATCTTGGCGCTGTACGACGAGCCGTTCGAATAGTTGAACCAGCCGCGGCCCTGGTTCCCACCTATGTCTTCGAACCGCCCACCTGCACCGACAAAGGCCTCGATCGCTCGGGCGATGTCCGCGACGCCGGTGCGCGTCTCGGCTTGCTGCGCCGCAGTCTTGACCTGCACGTACAGGCCACGAACCGCACCTTCGTTTCCAGCTCGGTCGACAGCGCGAACCGCGACGTAATAGCGCCCGGGCGGTAGCCCCTGGAATGTGTACGACCGGACATAGTTGGCCGTGTTGATTGCGTCGCGGCCGGTGATCGAGAGCCGGTACCAGTGGACATCGCTGTCGTCAGTCGGTGCTGACCACGAGATCGCGACCGCATTGGTGGTCGATGACGGATACTCGGTTCCCCAGCCGGGTCGAGGTGGTGGCGTGACGTCGCGCACGCCGACGTCGATGCACTGCTTGTCGGACCACGGACTGTTCAACGATGCGTCCCGGGCTTTCGCTCGAACCCGCACGCACCATTCGCCGAAGACCCGCGGGATGTAGTAGCCGCTGGTGAATTGGGCCTGATACTCGACTCCCTGGATGCGTTCGGTGTTCCGCAGGGCCCCATCGAGGAAGTACTGCCAGTCGTATCCCCATGCGGCGCGCACCCCGGACCACGCGACATCGAAGGACCCGGCATCGCCGTCGTCTGGGCGCAAGATCAACGGTGCCAGTTCCGGGGTGGAAAGCGTGCGGAGCTCTCCCCTGGTCTGCGTGGTGACGAAGTAGTTGTGCCCGTATGACAAGTGCGCTGTCGTGCACTCAGCCCACGCATCCTGGTCGTCGGGGTCGATGGGCTCGGACTGCGGCATATCGGTGAACACCCCGAGGAACATGTTCGCTCCCGCGCCACAGCGGTAGATGGTGAAGTCTCTGTAGTACACCGACCCGTAGCTCGGATCGAGGTACCCGCCGTCGATCAACGTGGTCGAGATCTTCGTCGAGTAGCTCGAGCCGTTCGAGAAGTTGAACCAACCGACGCCGTTGTTTCCCCCGATGTCTGCGAATTCTGCACCGTCAGCGACGAGTGCCTCGATCGCTCCGGCGATCTCGGCAACACCGGTTCGGTCCAGGTCCTGCTTGTGAGACGATTTGACTTCGACCCACATCGTTCGATTCGGGCTCCTGTTACCGGCTGCGTCCACAGCTCGAACAGATGCGTAGTGTCGGCCAGGAGCGACACCGCTGAACGTGTGAGCTCGTGTCGAGGAGTCGAGCGTGACCATGTCGGTACCGCTCAGCGCCACGAGGTAACCCGTCACGCCGACATCGTCGCTGGATGCCTTCCACTGCATCGTCACCGAGTTCTCACCAGTTGACACGTACTCCTCCCAGGCCGGACGCGACGGGGCAGTCACGTCCGCTGACGCGACGACTCCTGCGGTGACACATCGCTGGTCAGACCAGGCGCTGTGTGTAGCCGACGTCGTGCCCTGAGCACGGACTGACACACACCATTCGCCCCACTCACCATTGATGAAGGTGTATTGGCCCCCAATGCCGTTGAACTGACCTCGATTCTTGGTGTTGACGAGTTCACCATCGCGGTAGTACTCAATGGCATAGCTCTTCGCGTCGGGCACGGACTCCCAATAGCCGAACACCCGAAGTGGCTCGTTATTGCCGGCGGGCCAGGTGCTCACCGCAGAGTCAGACCACTCCGGAACCGCAAGCGGCTGATCTGCTTGAGCTTGCACCGGAGCTGCCACCGACAGCGAACCCACCATGGCCATCGCGAGCACCGCGCTCCTGAACTGCTTCCCCATGTTCACCCCTGACCGGCATGTGCCATCGTTGTCAGTTTTGGAACTTACAGTGCCTTTTTTGGTTGCGCAAGTACCAAATCACTCAGGACGGAACGATGTCCACCGATGCAGGTCCGCAGGGGATTCGGCACCTGGATCCGGCTCGCACCACACGAGGAACATCGACATTGCAATCACGGACCCGCCGTTCCACGACCGATTGCGGTCGCCGGTGAGGTCGATCCGCCTGAACGAGGGGTCTTCCAGCATGCGCAACGCTGCACCATCGACCGCTGCGACCAAGATGCTCGCGAACGTCGACCAGTCGAGTCCCTGTCTCGGTCTGAAACCGAAGATGTCACCCATGGCCTTGAACAGGGGGACGAATCGATCGCCGATGGCGGCCGACCCCGGAACCTCGCCTTCGCCCTCGAACTGCATCGCTGCGACCGTGGACACGTAGGCGCGCCAACTCGGTTCCGCCGAGAGTTTCTCGAGCCGATCGTTGAAGCCGATGCGCACCATCTCTCTGAACAGATCGGCCTTGGCGGCTCCGTCGCCCGACGCCAAGATCGCTTCGGACTCCGCCAGCAGTTCGGCAACGAGGTCGAAAGAGGGCTGGGCGTCGAGGCCATTCTGGATGCGGTCGAGGAGTGCTGCACGGAACGCCCCGAGCGCTCCGTCGGGTCCGCTGAAGACACGGTATGCGGTGGTCCTCGGGACACCGCTGCGTTCGATTGCCTCGTGGAGGGTGACGCGATCCAGACCCGGGACGAGCCCGCGCTCGACCAGCGTTTCCCACCCGGCGTCAAGAAGCGCTTCGCGAGCCTCGTCAGATTTGAACTTTTCCTTACCGCGAGTCCGAGCCACGGCACTGTTCTATCGAAGTCAGACGACGCGGACGTCCCACGTCGATGGTTCGACAAGCTCACCGAGTCGCACATCGAGCCGCAGTGTCTCGCCCCGGGCAACCTCTCGATCGAGGCGCACGACGCGGTTACCCCAGCTGGTCACGGCCGCCAGCGGTGAGGTCGACAGCATCGTCGCATCGTCGAAGTGGGCCTCGAACCAGATGACGCACCCATCGACAATTGCGTCCGCATCGGCGGTTCGTTCGACGAGATGTCGGGTCGGCAGCGAATGCATCGACTCGAGCGTGTGGAGGTCGAACTCGATCATCGGTTCCGGATCGCCGATCGTCGCCGCAACCGAATGAGGTCGGAGCCAGAATTGTTCGTTGCGGCCGGTGTCGAACCGCGCTGCCACCGGAGAGTTCTCCGTTGCCGACAGATCGATGCCGTCCGGCAGGTCGATGTTCCAGAACCGGCGGATCCGCATGTCGTCGTTCAACGTGACCGGTTCGGCGAACAGCTTGAACCGAGCCGGAAGGATCCTCCCCCCGGGGCGCAGGATGCGATCACGCAGGTCGAGCACGTTCTCCAGCATGTTCTCGTTGAACAGTTCGTCACCCATCTGTTCGTGCAGCACGACGTCGACCGGCTCGGGCGGGGTGAACTCTCGGCTGTTGGCCCGAACGAACTCGATGTTGGTGAAGCCGTTCTGGTCGGCGATCTCCCGGGCGACCTGGATGAAGTCGGAGTGTTCGACGGCGTAGACCTTCTTCGCTCCAGCCCGTGCCGCCATGAAGGCCAGCAGGCCGGTGCCGGTGCCGAGATCGACGACGACATCGCCCGGCTGGACGTTGCGATGGATGCCGCGGTGATACGCCTCGACCCGGACGCGGTCACCCAGCATCTCCTCGTGTGCTTCGAGGCCGGCGAAGTTGCTGCCGTTGATCAGGTCGTACACGACGCTCATCATCCGATCGCTCGATGCAACACGGCCAGCAACGAACTCCGTCGCCGAACGAACGGCCCTGGTCGCGACCCGCTGCACCCGATTGCTCATCGTTGGAAGGCTACGACCCGGCGCATCTGCAACGACCTGGGAGAATGCCTCCGGTACCCCCGTGCACCCAGCCGACTGCGAGTCTCACCGATGATCATCTTCATTCGCCGAAAGGTCTTGATCGCAGTTGCGGTGCTGACCGTCGTGTTCTTCGGCTTCGCTCTGCTCGAACCCTGGTGGTTCATCGGCGTGGGCATCACCGGCGTGCTGACCGCACTCGGGGTACGCGACGTGCTCCAACCGAGCCACAGCATCCTGCGGAACTATCCCATTGTCGGGCACCTCCGGTATCTGCTCGAAGACGCCGGACCCGAGTTGCACCAGTACGTCGTGGAGAACGACACCGAGGGCAAACCCTTCGACCGCAACGTTCGATCGCTGATGTACCAGCGGGCCAAGGACGTTCCCGACAAGACTCCCTTCGGTACCGAACTCGATCTGTACGCCACCGGATACACGTGGATGGTCCATTCGGTCGCTCCGAAGCCCGAGCCCGACGACCCGGTCGCGATGTTGCGCGTCGATGTGGGCGGATTGGCGTGCAAACAGCCGTACTCGACCTCGGTCCTGAACATCTCGGCGATGAGCTTCGGTTCGCTCGGGCGAGCCGCCATCACCGCAATGAACACCGGCGCAGCCGTCGGGAACTTCGCGCACAACACCGGCGAAGGAGGGCTCAGCCGGTATCACCTGGAACCTGGCGGTGACGTGGTGTGGCAGATCGGTACCGGCTATTTCGGGTGCCGAACACCTGACGGCGACTTCTCGCCAGAGGAATTCGAGAAGCAGGCGGCCCACGACCAGGTCCGCATGATCGAGATCAAGCTTTCTCAGGGCGCAAAACCTGGCCACGGCGGGATACTGCCTGGCAAGAAGGTGAACGACGAGATTGCTGCTGCCCGTCAGGTGCCCGTCGGTGAGGACGTGTTCTCACCGACCTTCCACAGTGCGTTCTCCACACCACTCGAATTGGTCGAATTCATTGCCTTGCTCCGGCGCCTGTCCGGAGCGAAACCGGTCGGCATCAAGCTGTGCGTCGGCGACCCGATCGAATTCATGTCGATGGTGAAGGCGATGATCGAGACCGACATATTCCCGGACTTCATCGTCGTCGACGGTGCCGAGGGCGGGACCGGCGCCGCCCCACTGGAGTTCTCCGACAGCCTCGGCGCACCGCTCATCGACGGCCTGATGCTGGTGCAGAACGTGCTGATCGGCGCCGGCGTCAGGGACCGAACGCAGATCGGAGCATCGGGCAAGCTCGTCTCGGCGTCGGCCATGGCGCAGGCGATGGCGCTCGGCGCCGACTGGTGCAACTCGGCTCGGGGATTCATGTTCGCCGTCGGATGCATCCAGGCCAAGCGTTGCCACACCAACAGATGTCCGGTCGGCGTGACGACCCAGGACCCCCGCTTGGAGCGCGGACTCGTGGTTCCCGAGAAGGCGAAGCGCGTCGAGCAGTTCCACCGCAACACGGTCGGTGCGCTCGCTGAGCTTCTCGCTGCGATGGGCCTCGAACATCCGCAAGAGCTGACACCGGAGATGGTGCGCAAACGGGTGAGCCCGCAGAGCGTGCTGACACTCGCCGAGATCGGCCCGATCTTCGAACCGAACAGCCTCGTCGATGCCACCGCACCGGATCGATCGATGCGTCACTGGGCGCTCGCCAACGCAGCCCGGTTCCGACCCTGATCGACGATCCGCCGCCATAACCTCCAGATCACTGCACCAACCTCCAGATCACTGCACCAACCTCCAGATCACTGCACCAACCTCCAGACCCTGCACCAACCTCCAGATCACTGCATCCCACCGCTTCTGCAAGGAACGTCCATGAAACTCTGTACCGCTCTGATGTTCGACGGCGACGTTGCACGCCTCACCTCCCAAATCCAAGATCTCGAAGCCGCCGGCGTCGACATGGTCCTGATACCTGAGATCTACGGCTTCGACCAGGTGTCCGTCCTCGGCTTCATCGCTGCCAAGACCGAACGCATCGAGTTGATGACCGGCATCGTCAACGTCTACTCCCGCTCCCCCGCACTCATTGCCCAGTCGGCGGCGACCGTCGATGCACTGTCGGGTGGTCGCTTCACTCTCGGCATCGGCACGTCGGGGGCGCAAGTCGTCGAGGGCTGGCATGGCGTGCCGTTCAAGCGTCCACTCGGACGCACCCGCGACACGGTCGACATCTGCCGCAAGGTCTGGTCCGGCGACAAGGTCACCCATGATGGAAAGGCCGTGTCACTCCCGCTGCCCGCTGACGAGGGAACCGGGCTCGGTAAACCGCTGAAGTTCATGAACCGGATCGCCCGGCCCGACATCCCCATCGTCATTGCATCGATCGGCCCGAAGAACGTCGAGCTGACTGCCGAGATCGCCGACGGCTGGCAGCCCATCCACTTCGTGCCTGACCGATTCGACCGCGTATGGGGCGAACCTCTCGCTGCCGGCCGCGCGAAGCGACCTGCCGGCATGGCCCCGCTGAACATCTTCGGTGACGCACAACTCGCCATCGGTGAGGGCGAAGACGTCGCCGGTGCCCGCGAAGGTGCTCGTGGCTACGTCGGCTTCTATGTCGGCGGCATGGGTGCCAAGTCGAAGAACTACTACAACGATCTCTTCCGTCGATACGGCTGGGAGGACGAAGCGGAGAAGATCCAGGACCTGTTCCTCGGCGGCCAACGCGCCGAGGCCATGGCCGCCGTACCCGACGAGTACGTCGACAGCGCCAACCTGATCGGCACCGAAGCACACATCAAGGAACGCCTCGGCGTCTACCGAGATGTCGGCGTCACCCACCTCACCGTCAATGCCACCGGCTCGAACGCCCTCGACGACATGGCTGCGGTGAAGGCCTGGATCGACTGATCAGCGCGCCGCTGCGAGCCAACGCGCCGAGACACTCCCCAGCGCCCCGAAGTCGGCCCGCAACCCGGCGCCCGGCTCCATCGCGACCATCGGACCCAGCGCGCCGGTCATGATGCAGTCGCCAGCGCGTAGCGGCGTGCCACCCGCCGACATCTCGTTCGCCAGCCACGTCAGTGCGTGCAGCGGATTGCCGAGGCACGACGCTCCCGAGCCGCTCGACTGCTCGATGCCGTCGACCGACAGCGACATGGGCACCATTGCGAGGTCGATCGACGCGAGCGGCACCTGCGTGTCGCCGACGACATAGAGCCCGCTGCCAGCGTTGTCGGCCACCATGTCGACGATCGTCAGGTCCCAGGCGGCAATGCGGCTGTCGACGATTTCGATCGCCGGTGACGCGTGTGCAGTGGCCTCGGCGATGTCGGTCACGGTGGAGTCGACGCCAGCGAGATCATGGGCCAGGACCAGCGCCACCTCGCCTTCGGCGCGGGGCTGCATCAACCGGTCGGCTTCGATGTCGCCGCCATCAGCAACACGCATGTCGGTGAACAGCACGCCCGACGTCGGAGCCGACACGCCGAAGAACTGCTGAATGGCCGCGGAGGTCAACCCGATCTTGCGACCGCTGACGCAGCGACCGGCAGCGACCGAGAGATCGTTGTTCAAGCGCTGAACACGTCCAGCAAGGTCGACGTCATCACCGAGGATCCTGCGGACAGCTCCACCCGGGCTCGACGAGGAAGCCGCGTCTCGCAGCATCTGAGCAGCTCGGTCAACGGGGCCACTCATGTCAGTGTCGTACCGGTGTGGGGACCTGATGTGTCGCGCATTGTTCTCCCTCAAAGCTCTCCTAGTATGACCGACGGCACGGTCCGGGAAGGTACATCCGAGAACTGACTGGTCGAGTCGTGCGCCGCACGTGCCGACATCCGAATCTCGGGTTGCGGAACCGCTGATGATCGAAGTGAGAGGTGAATGTGACAACGAACTCTCGAGCTTCGACGACTCCGAAGACCTTCGAGGCAATGAGCGCCGGAGTGCTCGCCGACCGATCCGTCCGCCTTCGACAACTCGACGCCGCCATCGAGGCTGAACGCGACGACGGGGCGCGCGGCTCACTCCTGCTCGACCGAGCAATCATCCGACAGGGCGAATCCAACCCTCGAGACGCCGCGGCCGACAGCGTTCGGGCATTCGAACTCCTGTTGCCGAGCGGACGGACCGACGAAGCCGCTCTCGCCGCTGCAGCCTCTGGCGCAATGATGCAGCGCGTCGGTGACCTCGAGGCGGCTGTCGACTATGCCGTCGAGGCAATGGCGCTCGTCGGGATCGCCGATCGGACGCTGATGGCGGCGCGCGCAGCGAACGCTGTTGCCACACTCTTTGCTCAGCTGTCAGCATTCGAGCAGGCCTTCGACTACGTACGCCTCGCCACAGACATCTTCGCGCAGAACGGCGAACCCGTTCCCGTCGCTGCGTGCTACACGACGTGCTACGTCTCGGTCGAGGCACACCACGCCGGCGTTCATGTCCCCCTCGGCCCTGCTCGCGACGCTGCGATGCGACTGAGCCTCAACGCCAGTCCGATCACAAGAAAGTTGCTCGGGCCGGGGATGACCGCGGAACTGTCTGCGCTCGATCGACCGGACCTGATCGGTACCACCCGTCTCGACGACAGCGAGGTGTCGACGGCGGCGCCGCGTCTGCAGGCATGGTTTCAGCTCGTTCTCGCGATGGAGGCTCACGGCGCAGGTGACGAGGGGACCGCACGCGATCTGCTCGATGTGGCACTCCCGACGCTGGTCAAGCTCGGAGACGAACACCGAATCGTGCGGGCGTATCGGTTGCGCAGTGAGACCCGTGCGGCGCTCGGTGACATGTCTGGGGCACTCGCTGACTCATACGCCGTTGCCGACACCGTGCGCAGCTGGCAGATCGATCAGGTCGGTCGACTCGCAGTCCAGATCTCGCGTCGCGCCGAACTGGAACAGATGCAGTCCACGATGCAACGACGCGCGATCGACCTCGTGCGCCAGATCAATGTCGACGAACTCACCCGCACCGGATCGCGTCGGCTCCTCGAAGCCCGGCTCGACGAGCTCGCTCAATCGGCCGGTTCGGTGTCGGTGGCAGTGGTCGACGTCGACGAATTCAAGACGGTCAACGACCAGTTCGGGCACGCCGTCGGTGACGCCGTCCTCAAACTGGTCGGCCGTGCACTCCGCTCGACCGAGCAGACCTGTGCCGTCTTGGCGCGCTACGGCGGCGACGAATTCGTCGCGGTGTTCATCGAAACGGGCACCACGCAGGCCGCCGCATTCGCCGAACAGGTACGCACGACGTTGTCCAAAACCGATTGGAACGACATATCACCGGGTCTCGACATCCACGTCAGCGCCGGAGTCGCCGGTGGTGCGAGCACCGATGTGCGCAACGTCGTCGAACGCGCCGACGCTGCGTTGTTCTCAGCCAAACGCCAGGGCCGCAATCGCTACGTCGTCGACTGACGCAACGGTCCGGCACATCACAGCACAGCACGGCCGTTTCACTTGCGCGTGACAGTGACCGCAAGGCTGGTGTAACCGTGCACGAACGACGACAGAGTTCGGCCAGGTTCGCCGTGGACCTCGATGCGCTCGAAGCGATCCAGGATCTCCTCCCACAGGATTCGTAGCTGCATCTCGGCGAGCCGGAGACCCATACAGCGATGGACCCCGTACCCGAAGGACATGTGCTGGTTGGCATTGGCTCGCTCGATGTCGACATCATCGGCATCGGTGAACACGTCGTGGTCCCGATTGGCTGACAGATACCACATGAGGAGCTGATCGTTCTTCTTGATCTGCTTGCCGCCGAGCTCGGCATCGCGTGTGGCGGTCCGTCGCATGTACGCCAACGGTGTCTGCCAGCGGATGATCTCTTCCACCATGTTGCGGATCAGATCCGGGTTGGCAATCAGCTTGTCGTACTGCTCGGGGAACCTGTTGAGGCCGTAGACGCTTCCTGACATCGTGTTCCGTGTCGTGTCGTTCCCACCGACGATGAGGAGCAGCAGGTTGCCCAAGTGCTCCATTGCCGACTTGTCTTTGGTCGCCTCGCCGTGCACGAGCATCGAGACGAAGTCAGCGCCTGGGTTCATGCGGCGCTCTTCCCACAGTTGCGAGAAGTACTGGACGCACTCCATCAGCTCCTGTTGACGTTGCTCATGGGACTCGATGACGCCGCCCGGCTCGGGGATCGCGAAGACGATGTCCGACCAGCGGGCCAGCTTGTGACGGTCCTCGAACGGGAAGTCGAACAGCGTTGCGAGCATTCGAGTCGTCAACTCGACCGAGACGGTTTCGACCCAGTCGAACGTTTCGCCTTCTGGGAGCGACTCGAGCACTTCGACCGTCCGTTCACGAATGAGCGGTTCGAGATTCATCAAGTTCTTCGGTTGCACAGCGGGCGTGACTGTGCGTCGCTGCGCTCGTTGCTCCGGCGGATCCATAGCGATGAACGCCGACGTCTGGGCCCCCACTCCGCCACCATCACCGGCCGGGATCCCCAGCGTGATGCCACTCGCCGAGGAGTACGTCTGCCAGTCCCCCTCGACCGCCTTGATGTCGTCCGCCTTCGTGACCGACCAGTAGCGGCCTGCTGTCTCGATCTCGTTGAAGTGAATCGGATCCTCGTTGCGGAGCCGTTCGAAGTGGCTGTGGTAGCGATCGCCTGCGAACAGATGAGCGTTCAGCGGGTTGATGTCTTCGAGGGCGAGCTCGTGGGCGTCTGGGACCTCGGCGCCGTGCTCGGCTTGCTCCTGCTCCGGCGTTCGAAAGCCCGGAGGAATCGACCTCTCGTCGAGTTCGCCCTCGATGCTGGTGCTCGCTGTGGTGTCGGTCATCGTGATGCCCCCTCGGCACGTCGTAACACGCGGTCGAACCGCCTTGGCACGCCGTTCCAAACAGTAGCGACTCGAGCACGCTCGCGACGGTTCGCGCTCCTGTCCTTGTGCCCATTTCCAGCCCCTGCACCGAGGGCCGCGGCCCTCGCTGGGAGGCCTAGAAGAGTTTGAAGGTCTTCTGGAACGAACCGACTGCGCCGTTGCCGTCGACGTCGGCGATCGACGATGGCGCCACGTAGGTGACGGTCGTTCGCGGACCGGATGAGAGCTCGGAACAGTCGCCCGAGCAGGACGACAGCGTCACCGTGGTGAACGTGCCACCGCTCTTCCGCGTGATCGCCGAACCGGCGAAGGTCGCTTGATGAGTGCCGACACATGGCCCGCCGGCGCAGACGAGGTAGTCGCCCGAACCCAGATCCATCGCGCCGTCGAGGAGGCCGGGAATCGTGAGCTGATCATTGCCTCCGTTGCCGAGGTCGGAGATGACGACGTCGGTCGTCGCAGGCAGCGATGTCGGATCGATGCGCTCGCTCCACGTGATCGTGATCGAGTCACCTGACTCGGCGAGGCCACCGGTCCCGGCGTTCGACTTCCACATCTTGTCAGCCACTGGCATCGCTGCATCGACGGGTCTGGTCCCTGCGAAGAACGGTTCCAGCCCGTTGACGTCGCGCACATCCGATGGCGATGAAAGACCGATTTCGAAGTTGCCGACTGCGGTGTCGACACCTCCATTGCCTTCGGCCAGTTGCAGCGTTGCGACCGAACCATTGGTGCTCACCGTGCTCAAGGTCCCGCCGGATGGGACGCCGGTCAAGGTCCAACCATCGGTGCACGGTGCTGCACAGGCTTGGAGCGTCTTGTCGAAGAGTGCCTCGACGGTGTCGACGAGACCGTTCTGGTCGACGTCGAGCATGGTCAAGCTGACGAGCTCGGCTGGGGTCTCGCTCGAGGGTCGATCCGAGAACATGGCATAGCCGACGTGTCGGTCGCCCGAGACGAAGGTGAAGTCGCCGCCGATGTGCACGCTGAACCCGGCAGCCGCCACATCGTTGACGCTGCGCGAGCCGTTGACGTCGGGGAGCCAGGTGACATCGAGTTCGCCGGTGAGCAGATCGTGACGAGTGAGGCGTCCAACTGCGTTGCCGTCGATGTCTTCGTAGTGACCTCCGAAGTAGACGAAGTCGCCGAGCGCAGCAACACCCTGCACGTTGCCGTCAGCGTGTTTCGACCACTGGAATGCGCCGGTCGTACGGTTGTATGCCGCTGCAGTTCCGCCAGGACCAGCGCCTGCGGCGAAGATCTGATTTCCGAGTGTGGCGATGTCGAGGATGGGGATACCGGGGTGATCGGTCGGCAGCAACGCACCGTCGGTCAGAGCTACCGCTCCGAGTCCCTTGGCGTAGAGGTTGTTGATGTCGGTGAAGTTACCTGCCACCCAGACCTTGTCGGGGTCGACGATCAACGACTTCACTCCGCCGTCTGCAGACGGTGTCCAGGTCGGGTCGAGGGTTTCGGTCGCAATGTCGTAGGCGGCAAGACGCAGCCGAGCGTCAGGCCCGACCTTGTCGAAGAGACCGCCGACGAACAACCGGGTGCCGTCGGTGCCGAGGCCCCGAACCGAGTCGTTCGGGAATGGCGGCCTGAAAGAACTGAGCGCGCCGTTCGCAGTGTCGAAGGCAGCGATTCGTTTGCGGTTCTGGCCGCTGGCACGGGTGAAGCTTCCGCCGACGTACAGCGTCGAAGCGTCCATTGACGTGGTCAGCGCGAACACCTTGCCGTTCATGTTCGGGTCGAACGCCGTCGGCAGTCCGGTCAGACGATCGATCGCTGCGAGATTGTTGCGCTGGACGGACGTACCGTTGCCGTCGTTCATGTTGGTGAACTCACCACCGATGTAGATCGTGTCGCCCACCGGCAAGACCACGCGGACCACGCCATTGGTCTGCCATGTCGAGTCGGCCACCGCAGGGATCCCGACCGTGGAGCTCACCGTGGTGCTGGCGGTGATCGCACCGGACAGGGCGCTTTCATTTCCTGCTGTATCGACAGCCAACACCTGGTACGAGTAGCTCGTGTCCGACTGCAGACCGTTGTCGATGAACGTCGTGCTCGGATGAGCAACGGAACCAACCAGTACACCGTCGCGGTAGAGGTCATAGCTCTGCACCGCGACGTTGTCGCTCGACGCCGACCAGGTGAGCTCGATCGATGAGCTGGTGCTGTTGGGCGCCGTCAGGTTGGTCGGAATGCTCGGGGACTGGTTGTCGGCAATCCCGTCGCCGACGCCGGTGAGTTCGAGATTGAACGACACGTCACTCGAGGCGGAGTTCGCCTGGTGAACTTCGACTGCGATGGTGTTCGTGCCCGTGACCAGGACGGCCGGGTCGAGGGTGAACGTCACCGGGTCGGCCTCGGTGGACGAGCCCAGCGCGGTGGTCGCCTTCGTCAAGTAGTCGTACGTGGCAGGAAGGTTGTCGACGCCGACCTCGACACCGTTGATGTGTATCGCCACGCCGTCGTCGCGAACCACCCTGACCTCGGCGCTCTGCACGCCGGACGGCACGGTGAACTCACGGCGGAAGTACGTGGTGCGGTACTTGTCGGTGCTGTCAGGGCCGAAGCTGATGACGGTGGCTTCGCCACCATCGCCGTAGCCGAGTTCGGACGCTCCGCTTGCCCATCCCGAATCGTCGAACGCCGGAGCCTGCCATGCGGTTCCCTGATCTGTTCCATCGTCGAGGTACGACCAGGTGTCGCCGAACTGGATTGCGGTGAACGCGACGTTGGCTTGAGCGTTGGCCTGTGACGTTCCAGTGAGCGCCACAACCGGCGCCAGCAGCAACGCCGCGAGCGCAACAGCGACCCCCCGATTCAGCGTGGGCAACAGTCCACGCGACTTCGTCGTGTTCACTACCATATTTTCCGCCACTTTCGATTGATGGAACGCTCAAACTGTATTCAATCACTTCTTGACGTGCTCTTGACACATTTTTTGGGCAAGCGAGCGCACGCCATCCCCTGCGTGAACGTTGTTCGGCGATGGACCCGATTCAGATCACGACGAATTCGGAGCTCCAAGAGTCTTGGACACGTCGACGGCGACTTCGCCGGTCGACGGCCGCCTTTCCGAGTCATCGATCGCTCGGCCGTTGCGATGCACGATGCCGCTCGCTGGACCTCGGCCCGCCGGGTGCGCTGCGCTGACGCTTCGATCCGGCGCGGTCGAGGCGTTCACCAGTCTCACTCAGCACCAGCTCGCGATCGACCTCATTCAGATCGCGACGGAATCGGTGTTGATGATCACAGCGATCTCGTCGGGCGAGCCCAGGACGAGGAAGCGGTCCGAGCGTTCGGGCTCCGGTCGGGTGAACGACGATGTCTCTGCATCGCGTCGATCCTCGTCGTACCCAGCTGCCGCAATCAGTTCACCGAGCGACGAGAAGAGTTCCGCCGATCCGCCCGGCGTCGGGACATCGAGCTCGGCGCTGGAGGAGATCAGCGCGGTCTGGCCGTCGCGCGATCCGAATCGGTTGATCGCAACCGAATCGAGCACGAACACCCCATTGGGCTCGATCTGTCCCACCGGTTCGACGATGGTGATCAGCTTCGTCAGGCCATCGCCGATCCAGTCGGAGCGGACACGGACCAGCGACGGATCAGGACTCTCCATGAACCGGCGGACGAAGAAGGAGAGCTCGTTCGGTGCTGCGTCCTCGCTCGGATCCAGCGGGCCGATCGAGATGGTCAGGCGTTGCGGAAACCCACCGCCGATTGACACCCCGTCGTCGAATCGGCCGTCGACCACTTCGTAGGAGTCCTGCACCAGCGATTCGCCGGGAAAGCGTTCCTCCACCAATTCGACGATGGCTGCCTGGATGTCCAACTGGGTCTGACGAACGTCTCCGTCGACCTGGACCGCCTGCGTGTAGGAGACCTCGTACGCCTCAGCACTCGTGACAGCACTAGTGTCGGGGTCGAACACGGGCCCATGGAGGACGGAGCGGACGTTCGTGATCGGTGCGTCGGCGACGAGGATCGGCGGGTCCATGCTGTCGATGTCGTACTCCTCGGCGAGCAGCACTCTCGCACTCCTGCCACCCGACAGCGTCGTGACGGCGGGGCCGAGCTCGGCGGGGTTCATGACATTCAGCCCGTCGAAGGCGAACTCGATCACGTCATTCTCCGACCCGGTCGTCGTGTCCGCGTCGTCGATGACCGACTGTTGCGACGGCGGGTCCGACTCGACGACGTCCACGCCGATTCGTCGACCTACGACCGTCACCTCGAGACCCGCCCCGGTGTGTTCGAAGATGTAGGAGCCACTCCTCGCCCGGTCGACCGGGACGAACCAGGTCTGGCCGTTTGCGATGTACTGGTCGTCGCGCTCGAAGTCGCCGGTCAGGACGAGGGCGACGTCTTCGAGCACCTGGTCCATGCCATCGACGGTCACGCCCGGGTGGAACACCGTCGCCCCGGCAAAGGCGATGACCGGCTCGTCGCGACGGTACGACGATCCGGCCACGACACGGCTGAGGCTGCTGAGGCTGCTGCCTGTGCGTAAAGACGCGATGTCGAGACGATCGAATCGATCCTCGACCGGCGTGAACAGCGATCCCTCCGCATCGAAGCCGTCGAGGTTGCCTGCCGGGATCTGCCGGGAGATGGTCAGCCGGAGCACCGGTCGAGGTTCGGCATCGTCAGACGGGAGCACCGACTCGACGACGCTGATCTCGTACGACGCCTCCGGTCCCGAGAGTTCGATGAATGACCCCGCGTCGTCGGGCCACACCCCGGCCCGGCGATTCGGCAGCTCGGTGATCCCCGTGACCTCCGTGACCGCCGTGACCGCTTCGGCGACCGCAGCGGTGATGTACTCGGCTGCGACGACCGCGTCGGTGACGCCGGGCATCTCGATCATCATTTCGTACTGGTCATCGATGTTCGGGCCGAACTGTGAGCCGAGGCCGTCGGCGCGGTAGCGGAACTCAGTCCGCAGCGTCGGTGCACCAGCGATCATTGCGCCCGGGGGCATCCCGGCCGGCTGTTCGTCGAGATGGTCGGCGAGCAGGCGCCCGTTCAGCGTCTGCCACGTCGCCTGCCATGCGGTGTCGTCCTCGATCGGTTGCACGCCATCGATGACCAAGGCGACGTGTCGGCCGCTCGGCTCTGCGCTGATCAGACCCGCCAGGTCGTCGACGTCGACGGCCGGGGCAGGGACCGTCGTCCGGGTCGTCGATGGGAGAGTCGGTGCCGGAATGGGTGGCGGCGACACCTGACCGGGGGTCGTGCTTGTCGTGCTGGTCGTGCTGGTCGTGGTGATGGGGTTCTGTGCCACGACCTCGACATCGGGTGACGGAGAGCACGCCGACACCGCGATCACCGCTGCGCCGATTGCGAGACGTCGCCAGCTCCCGAGCAGCGGGACGGACCTGTCGATGATCATTCGTCGAACACCGTGACCCCTGGGCCGACGCTGCGGACGCACTCGACGCCGCCGGCGGTTGCTCGGAACTGATCGGCGGTGAGCATGCCTCCACCGTAGACACAGAATCTGGCTGTGTCAGCGGGGAACACTCCCCGCCCATGCAATGAGCGCCGCTGCGATGTCTTCGCCACGGTCGTCCTGAGCGAAGTGGCCGCCGGGTTCGAATTCCTGGTGCGGCTGTCCGGACGCGCCGGGGACGCGCTCGATGAATTCGTGATGGAGTTGCCCGAGTACCGGGTCGCCGGGACACCACAGTGTGAGGAACGGCTTGACCCATTGTTCATAGACCGCCCAAGCGGCGGTGTTCGCCGCGACGCTGGCATGGTCCGGTGTGATCGGGACGAGGGCGGGGAACACACGGGCGCCTGCCATGTGCGCCTCATCAGGGAATGGCGCCCGGTAGGCGTCCATCTCGGCGGCGGTCAGTTCGCGGGCGGTGGTGGCCCGCTGCAGCAGTGCACCACAGTCCATGAACGCCATGTTCTGCGAGGCCGCGAGCCAGGCGTCGAAACCGGCGCCGAGTGACTCTCCGACCGGCAGGCCGGTGTTGCTGATCGCAATCCGTTCGAAACGTTCAGGCGCTTCGGCAGCGACGCGCAGCCCGATGAGGCCACCCCAGTCCTGGGCGAACAGGGTCACGGGCGGCAGGTCGGCGGTGTCGATGAACGCCTGCATCCAGGCGACGTGTCCGTCGTAGGTGTAGGCGGAGCGCTCGGTGGGTTTGTCCGAACGTCCGAAGCCGATGAGGTCGGGAGCAACACAGCGGAACCCGGCGGCGACGAGTGGCGGGATCATCCGCCGGTAGAGGTAGCTCCAGGTCGGCTCGCCGTGGAGCAGCAGCATGACGGGTCCGTCGGCGGAGCCCTCGTCGATGAAGGCCATGCGCAAGCCGTCGACGGTGACGCATCGCGGCTCGTATGCGAAATCCGCCAGATCGGCGAATCGATCGTCGGGGGTCCGCAGGAACTCGACACCGCCGGAGGAGGTCGTGGTGGTCGAGGTGTTGGCAGCGGTCATCGCGAGCTCACTGCTCGGCTGGCGCCGTCGACACCGGATCTTCTTCGGCCCATGCGTAGTGCATCCGGCCGTGGTCGGCGTTGGCGGCCATGATGCCGCCAACGGTGCCGTCGGCCCACGGTGCGCCGGGGATCTTCGAGGCCAGGTCGTCGTCGGACAATTTGGCGAGCAGGGCAATCGTGTCGGCGCGCACGGCCTGGCCGATCCGGACCAGTTCGGCGAAGGGTTTCTTGCTCTGCTCGGCCTTCCATTCCTCGGTCCAACCGTGGATGGTGGCCATGATCTCTTCCATCGACTGGGGCGTCCCGTCGTCACGCAGCCGGGGGGCAAGGCCTTGGTCACCGCCGACATGGCGCCGAAACATGGCGTTCCAGTTCTGCTCGATCAGAGTGGTGTGGATGAAATGGTCGGCGAATGACCATCGACTCGTGTCGTCGTGCTCACTGAAGGTTCGTGGAGCGTTCAGATCTTCGGTCGACATGGCACCGAGCTTGTCGAGCATCCATGCACGGTCCCGGTTCAGTTTGATCTCGATCTCGATGCGGTCCATCGACCGAACGTAGCGATTGGTATCGACCCGATCGTCAGTCGAAGAATCCGGGTGTGAGGAGGTCACCGATCTCTCCGGGGATCCGGCCCACCCGTTCGACGCCCTCGACCAACTCACCACCGACCCACACTGCTCCGTCGGCGGCGGCCTCGGCGCTGGCGACCACGCCGTCTTCGACGTAGACCCCGACGACCTCGGTCACGGTCTGTCCGGTGTTGAAGACCACGTTGCCGACGTCGCGGCCGGGCAGCGGATTCGGGCCCGGCAGGCGATCCACGGAGTCGTACACGTCGTTGAATCCGTCGTGCAGATCCTCGATGGGTTCGGTCACGTAGTCGATGACGGCAGATCGATCGTCAGACGGCGTCCCTCCGTCGACGATGGCGCGCAGGTTCGTGATGGCGTTGCCGTCGTCGAAGTACTCGCTGTGACGACCGAGCGGGCTCAACGACTCGGCGTTGCCTGCGTCGTAAACCGTTGCGCCGAAGTCCGGGTCGGTCGGGGAGTCACCGAACCGTTCGAGTGCTGCAACGGGGTCACCGTGGACCTCGGCGGCGTAGTACTCGCCAACCGCTCCAGCAGGGAAGTCACTCACGTTGTCGACACCGACACCGGGGCTTCCGATGAAGACAACGTTGTCAGCGGTCATACCGTCTCGGATGGCATGACCGACGGTCAGCGATCCGTATGAGTGCCCGATGACGGTGGTCCGCGAGGTGCTTTCCAGCCCGAGCGCAGCCACGAAGCCAGCAAGTTGCTCGCCTCCGGTCCGGGCCTTGCCCTCGGTCGCCACCTCGATCGCCGTGAGGGCGGGGAGGCCATCCGGGGCGTCGTAGCCGCTCCAGGCGATCACGGCCCGACTCGGATCCTTGTCGTACAGGATCGATGCGTCGTGTGCCACTCGATTGGTGAAGTTCCCCAGGTCGCTCCCCATTCCTGGCACGACGACGGCGACCGACGTCGCTGTGTCGAGGTCACCGAAGAGCTCGGCGGCGAAGCCATCCGAAGCCGGGTCGAAAATGATGATATATCGATCGTCGTCGACACGGCCGGTGTCCGGGTCGACGAACTGATCGAGGCGTGGGTCGTGGTCGCCGTCGTCGATGAGTTGTTGCATCGTGACCTGGTTGGCAGCCGCGCGATCGCCGAACGGGATGCCGTCGAGATTCCCGACCTCCGGGGACTCGGTGACGGTCAGCTGTGCCTGCTCCTCCTCCGTCAACCCAGCCCACCAGCGTTGGATCTCCTCCGGCGTCCAATCCGGCTCGGGGGCGAAGCCGACTGCATCGGTCCCTGTGCTGTCATCGAGCGATCCCGTCAGGGCCAAGCCTGTCCGGTCGATCCGTCCGAGGAGTTCTGACAGATCGCTCGGGTCGATGTTCTCCATCCCGCCGGCCTGATCTGCCAACCGTGCCAGTTCGGCGCGAGTCGCCAAGATCGTCTGCAACGCACCGAGTTCCTGGACGACTTCGTCGAGGAGGCTGATGGCGGATTGGCCGATCGAGCCCAGTTCAAACCCGTTGCGGTCCGCGGCCCTGATCCGTTCGGCACCGTCGGCCGGGATCGGGACGATCCGGCCGAGCACACCGGCTGCGTCGGACGCTGCGACCGGGTTGATCTGGAAGACGTCGTGGCTCATGTCAGCCCCGCTCAGCCCAGGTACCCGGCGAGCGCGGCGGGTACGGCGGCGACCCGATCCACTCCCCCGGTTCCAGTTCCGCTGCCCGCTGGGCGTAGCTGTCCATGGAGCTGTCGAAGCCGTCGTACAACTCGGTGAAGCGGCGACATTGTTCCGCACGGGAACGACACTCCTCGACAACAGCTCCGATCCGGACCGAGGAGGCGCTCAGGTCACGGGTTGACTGATCCACCGTCCGGGTGACCAACCGACCGACCCAGCCGCCGGTCAGCAGCGCCGGGTCGACGACACCGGAAAGCGACCCTGCCTGCGCGGCGAGTTCGGTGCCGATGCTTTCCAGAGCGTCGGCGAGTGCGGCGAAGGTGTGTTGGGTTGGCATGAAAGGTGGCTTTCTCCTCGGTGAAGAAAACCTACGACCGGAACGGCCGGTTGTCGGCGGGGACAACTCCCCACCCTGCCCCCCGGCTCATCTGCAGCCGGTGCGCGCACTCCACCCGAACCTGCCGGAATCTGTCACAAAGGCCGAGACGTCGATGTCGAGATCGTCGACGACCAGTTCGAAGTCGACAATGCGCGCTGATTCACCACTGCCCAGCTGACTGTCGGGAAAGTCGGCCCGTTTGGGTGGCTCGCCGAAACCGGCGAGGACGTCATCGATGAGCGACTTCTCGGCACGCCGACCGAGATCGACTTCATTCGACCCGTACCGCGAGGACATCTCGTCGGTCTCGTTGCCGAACACGTCCGAGCACGGCTCACTGATCGCCAGCGTTTCGGGTTCCTCGACACCGAGGATCAGGTACATCGACTTCGTGACGGTCGCAACGGCATCGAATCGCCGCTGGTTCATTGCTTCGGACGAGGTGCTCACGCATCCAGTCAACACCATCACCACGACCAACGAGCAGACCGAACGAGCAGCATGGCGGAAGGACACGACGCCAAGGTTAACGACCGGCCACGACCTGTGCGATGGGGAGTCCTCCCCATTCCGCGCCCGGACGAGGCAGCACTATCGTTTCGTCGATGCCGACGCAACACGATTCCGCACCGCAGCGGGAGCACTGCGCACGCTCGCGGTCACCGCTGGGTCGAGCGCTGTTGCTGGCAGCCGACCCCGACGCGCAGGCGCCCGGGTCGGGCAACGGCGACACCGACCTGACCGCCCTGGCCAGATGGGACGCTGTGCCCGAGCATTGGGAGGTCGGCTCGAAAGAGATCGACCCGGCTGCGTGGCACGACGAGCACGGTCAGGTGCCTGCAGGTCCGGGTGACGACCCGAAGTTGGAGACGGTTCCCGGTTCGACCACGGGCGTGCCGCTGCCCGGCAACGACAACCTGCCCGGTGCCGCGGTCGACAACTGGACGGATTATCCGGATCGGATGTGGACGATCATCAACAGTTTCCAACAGACCCATGCGCTGCCACCGATGAGCACAACACTGCCGGGCCACGGCTTCGACGAGGCCGACCTGTCGTTCCTGCCCGAGGGCGGATGGAGTCTCGCCGTCGTGTCACGGCACTGATCGCTGCTGCACTGCTGTTCGCAGCATGCAGCTCCAGCGACTCGGGGCCGTTCATCGAAGACGGCGAACTCCCCGACGACGTCGACGAAGCAACCGAACGAAGTCGCACGATTCTCGACGCCATTGGCATCGACACCGGCACCATCGAATTCGCCGAGCTGTACCGATTCGATGACCGGTTCGCGCTCACCGGCACTGTCCTAATCGATGGCGCTTCGATCGATGACCTCAGCTTCGACTTCGTCTGGACGCACGGCCTCGAACTGTCGCGATTCTCCGGTGGCATCTTCGACGTCGAGACGATTGGCACGGTTGCACCGCGCGACGAGGCCGACGCACGCGCCCAAGCCGAGACCATGCTCGGCAGCAACAACGAAATCGCCGACTTCAGCCTCACCTACATCGGCACCTTCCGCGACCTGCAGCTCGTCGTCGCCCCCGCCTACATCGCCACCACCGACCTCGGCACCACCTTCACCGTCTCCGCCTTCGACGGCAAACTCCCCGACTGAGACGCACTGCGCCTGCTCCGATCGGATCCGCTGGGGCGCTGAATGGGAAGCTCGACTCCGTCACCGGCAGGTGTTCAACGGCGAGGAGGAGCAGCATGAAGGTCTCGATCTCGGTGGGCAGCGCCTACTACGACGGCAGCGATTGGGACGGACTCGTCGAGTACGTCAAGGCCGCCGACCGTCTGGGTGTCGACACGGTCTGGTCGGCTGAAGCGTGGGGCATGGAGGCAGTGGCCTCGCTCGGTTACCTGGCGGCGGTCACCGACAACATCCGGCTCGGTACAGGCATCATGCAGATCAGCGCCCGCACGCCCGCCGCTACGGCAATGAGTGCACTCGCCCTCGACCGGATCTCGGACGGCCGTTTCAGCCTCGGACTCGGCGTCAGCGGGCCCCAGGTCGTCGAAGGACTGCACGGTGAACCGTTCGCCAAACCGCTGGCGCGGCTGCGCGAGTACATGTCAATCGTGCGCATGGCAATGAACGGTGAGCGCATCGTCCACGACGGCGAGCACTACACGTTGCCCCGTCCGGGCGGGCAGGGCAAGGCGCTCAAGCTGGCCATCCCACCGCAGCCCGACCTGCCGATCTATCTCGCCACGCTCGGGCCGAAATCGCTGGAGCTGACCGGCGAACTCGCTGACGGCTGGGTCGGCACGTCGTTCATTCCCGAACACGCCGACGTCATGCTCGGCCCCATCCAGGCGGGCGCCGAACGCGCAGGCCGGTCACTGGGCGACATCGACCTGCAGATCAACTCCCAGATCGCCGTGTCCGAAGATGTCGACGCACTGCTCGACCGTGCGCGCTCCGGCATGGCGTTCACGCTCGGCGGCATGGGGTCAGCGACCACCAACTTCTACAACTCGGCTTACTCGCGTGCCGGCTACGCCGACGTGGCCGAACGAGTGCAGCGCCTGTGGGTCGAAGGCGACAAGCACGCTGCGACGGCGGCCGTCCCCGACGAACTCTTGCTCGACGCCTACCCGATCGGTACTCGCGAGATGGTTGCGAAGCGCATTGCGGCGATCGCCGCAGCGGGCGTCGACGCCATCCGCATCGGGCCGACGGGCCGCACCACGGCAGACAAGATCGAGCACCTCGAGATGACCGTCGACCTCGTCGCATCGGCTCAGCCCTAGCGCGCGGGAGCGAACCGTTGAGCTCTCGATCAGCCGTCGGGGGTACGCTCGCCCTGGTTCCTGCACCACTTGACTGCACTCACCTGAACGCCCACTGAAACGGAGACGACATGGCTGGCGGCCTCGCTGGACTACTCGACGACATCGCCGCCTTGGCCAAGCTCGCTGCCGCGTCCGTCGATGACGTCAGTGCTGCCGCTGCCCGTGCGAGCGCCAAGGCTGCTGGCGTCGTCGTCGACGACACCGCTGTCACGCCCGCATACGTTCGTGGGCTCGCAGCCGATCGTGAGTTGCCGATCATCAAGAAGATCGCCACCGGGTCGCTGCGCAACAAGTTGCTGCTCATCTTGCCGATCGCGCTGATACTCAGCGCCATCGCACCGACGCTTGTCGAGATCATCCTCATGCTCGGCGGCACCTACCTGTGTTTCGAGGGCGCCGAGAAGATCTACCACCGCCTCAAACACAACGACACCTACGAAGTCCCCGCCGTGATGCAGGGGCCCGAAGCCGAAGCACAGGTCATCAAGGGCGCTGTTCGGACCGACCTCATTCTGTCCGCTGAGATCATGGTGATCTCGCTGAAGGAAGTCATCGACGAGCCGATCGTGCAGCGCGCGGTCATCCTCGTCGTCGTCGCCATCTTCATCACCGTCATCGTCTACGGCGTGGTCGCTCTCATCGTCAAGATGGACGACATCGGCCTGAAGCTCGCCGAGCAGAAGTCCGAGAGCTCGCAGAAGCTGGGTCTCGCCATGGTCGCTGCCATGCCGAAGCTGCTGTCCGGCCTCACGATCATCGGAACGGCCGCCATGCTGTGGGTCGGCGGCCACATCCTGCTCGTCGGCTCCGAGGAACTCGGCTGGCACGCCCCCTACGACTTCGTACACGACATCGAAAAGCGGGTCGAAGACGTCGGCGGCGTCGGCGGCCTGCTCGCCTGGTTGATCAACACCGGCATCTCGGCAATCATCGGCCTCGCAGTCGGAGCACTCGTGGTTGCTGTCGTGTCACGCTTCCACGGCACAGGCCACAGCGACGACACCGCCGCCGCCACCGGCCACTGACACCTCTCTGATCACTCCGATTCGAGTGTGGCGGCGAGGCGTTCCAGTGTTGCCTCCATGCCCGCTCGGTTGTGTGCGGCACGGTCGGCGACGCCGCTGATCGACGCACTGCGCTCGAGTGCCTCCGGCGGTCGAAGGTCCTGCGCGTACTCAGTGACGCGGCACCCCGACTCGGTCGGCTCGATCGCGTAGCCCCACTTGGCGAAGACGAAGCCGCGTGAGTTGCAGTCGAAGAAGAACCGCTCGTCGGGAACGAGTTCGACGATCTCGGACTCAGTGGTCCATTCCTTGTCGCCGTGGCGGTTGTGACCGGTGTACGTGGCGCCGACGACGGCGTGGTCGAAACCGTCGTTCCACTCGTTGTGATGATTCTCGGACGACCACTCGCCCATTCGCGTGATGTCGGTCAGCGCCGCGAACACAGCACTCGGGGACGCAGCGATGTCACGGGACACTTCGATGTCAGGAGTCATGGCGCGACTGTAGGTGGAACCCGTTCGAGTCGCCGAGCCTGAGGGTCCGGATGCGAAACTCCGGTGATGACGAAGACGGTCGACCGAACCAAGCGACCGCTGCCGCGGCCCACCCCTGAAACCCAGCACTTCTGGGATGGCACTCGCAACGGACAACTCCTCATTCAGCGTTGCGATGCATGCGGCCACCCGTACTTCCCGCCCCGACCGTTTTGCCCCGGATGCGGCGCCCAGGACGTGTCCGTCGAACAGGCAACGGGTCGCGGGACGCTCTACAGCTACCTGATCAATCACACCGGGCACCCAGGTATCGCCGGTCCGTACTCGATCGCCGTGGTGCAACTGGACATCGGCGTTCGGATGATGTCGAACATCGTCAACTGTGAGCAGATCCCCGAGGCACTCATCATCGACATGCCGGTCGAAGTGGTCTTCGAGTCGTTCTCCGACGAAATCACACTCCCGTTCTTCCAGCCCACCGGACCGCCAGTCGAGGTGACAGCATCATGAGCGGGCCCACGCTGGCCGTCGTCGGGGCCGCCGAGACCACCCAGATGGGGGTCATCACCGACACGAGCGAACTGCAACTCCACGCCGATGCTGCGTTCAATGCGTTGGCCGACGCCGGGCTGACCATCAAGGACATCGACGGCTTCGCCACTGCAGGTGAGCGACCAACCGATGTGGCGCACTATCTCGGCATCGAGCCGCGGTGGGTGGACGGCACCTCGGTCGGCGGGTGCTCGTTCATGATCCACGTCCGCCACGCCGCTGCCGCCATCGCTGCCGGCCTGTGCACGACCGTGTTGATCACCCACGCCGAGAGCGGCAGATCACGAGTCGGCAAGGCGCGGCAATCCTTCACCAGCGCGATGTCCGGCCAGTTCGAACGGCCCTTCGGCGTGACCGGACCGCCCACGATGTTCGGCTTGCCGGTCCTGCGCCACATGCACGACACCGGGCTGACGCACGAACAGATGGCCAACGTCGCCGTGGTCCAGCGCGAATGGGCTGCCATGAATCCGCGCGCCAGTTTCCGAGACCCGATCACCGTCGACGACGTGCTGTCGTCGCGGATGATCGCATACCCGTTCCACCTGCTCGAATGCTGCCTCGTCACCGACGGTGGCGGGGCCCTCATCGTCACGTCAGCCGATCGCGCCAAGGATTTCCCGACCTCACCCGTCTACGTCCTCGGCCACGGCGAAGGAGTCGAGACGCCGATGGTGTCCCAGATGGAGAACTTCAGTTCGTCCAAGGCGTTCCGCATCGCTGGAGAGGACGCCTTCGCAAGCGCCGAGATCGCCCATGCCGACGTCGATCACCTCATGGTCTACGACGCGTTCGCTCACCTCCCGCTCTACGGCTTGGAAGACCTCGGGTTCTGTGCGCGCGGCGACGCCGGAGATTTCGTGTGGGAACGCAACACCGCGCCCGGCGGGTCCTTGCCGATGAACACGAACGGCGGCGGCCTGTCGTACATGCACTCCGGCATGTATGGGATGTACGCAATGCAGGAGAGCGTGCGCCAGATGCGCGGCATTGCACCCGCCCAGGTTGTCGGCGCCGAGGTGTCGGTGTCACTCGGTGTCGGAGGAATGTTCGGCGCCGCCGGCTGCATCGTGTTCAGCAACATCGCGCCGTAGCTCTCAGCGCCACTTGGTGTCATAGCGGGTGCCATAGATTTCCTTGTAACGCGCGCCGGATCCGCGCCATGATGACCCCCTCATGGGCGATCGATTGGCGTTGCTTCTCTCGCCACTCTCCCAGAGGGAGTGTCGACATCTCTTCGGCGCTCAACTGGTCTCGGGAGTCGGCGACTGGGCTGGGCGGCTCGCACTTGCAGTGTTGGTCTTCGAGCGGTCGAACTCGGCGTGGTGGACCGCATCTGTCACCGTGGTCTCACTGCTGCCCTGGCTCGGATTGGGTCAGTTGCTCTCGACACTGGCGGACAGGTTCGGTTCGGTCTCCACCATGATCAGCGCCGATCTGGTGCGCGCTGGCCTGTTCCTCGCCATGCTCGCCCCCGTTCCCGTGTGGGCGCTACTGCTCCTGGCGTTCGCAGCGGGGATGTGTGTTCCGCCCTTCGTCGCCGCGCGCGGGTCAGCACTCGTCGACGTCATCGAACCTCGCGTCTACGGCAAAGCGCTTGCACTCTTCGGGGTGACCACCCAGGCCGAACTCGTGCTGGGCTACGCGCTCGGAGGCACCCTCATTGCCGTCCTGGGCGTCCAGACCACACTGATCGTCAATGCCGTGACGTTCCTCGCCTCTGCTGTGTTGGTCATCGGCTTGCGTGGAACTGCAGCCTCCAACCCGAATGGTCACGCACCGATTGGGTGGGCTGGTGTCAAGCAGAGTCTCGACGTCTGGCGCGACGACGCGCTGTGTCGGCGAGCCCTCGTCCTGTTCATCGGGGCCAACATGTTCATGAGCCTGCCCGAAGCGTTGGTTGTGCCGTTCGCTGACGAGATCGGCGCGTCAGGAGTTCTCGTCGGTCTCCTTGCGGCAACGATCGCTGTCGGAGCGATGATCGCCATGGCGTTGGCGCCGGAAGCCGAGTCGCACTCCCGCCTGTTGCACCTCGCTGCTCGGCGCGCACTCGTCTTGTCGCTGATCACCGCATTGGGCTTCTTCCTCGCAATCTCTTGGCTACCCGCTGCAGGCGTCCTCGCCCTCTTCGCCTCGGGTGCCGTTGACGCGATTGCCGTGCCGACGAATCAAGTCGTCGGCGAGCGGCTCCCCCGCGAGGGTCGAGCCACGGCACTGTCGGTTGCAGGCGGCATGCAGTACACGTCGCAGGCAATCGCCATCTCGATCGGCGGTGGCCTGGCGGTGGTATTCGGCTCAGCGGTGGTCCTTGCAGTCGCAGCGCTCGGCACTGCGTCGGTGATGGTGTGGTCACTCGTGAAACCAATCGCCGACGATGCACTCGAGCCGAGCCAGACAATCCCGACCCCGGGGCTGAGCGTCGAGTAGACGCCGTTCAGCGTGTGGTCTCCGCGTCGAATCGATCGCGCGAGCGGGCAATAGACTGGGCACACTTGATGAATGCATCTGCGGCGGCTTCTCCGGACCCACCTCGGGCCGTACCGCAGACTGCTGACCATCGTCTTGGTCCTCCAGGCGATCCAGACCACAGCGGCGCTGACCCTCCCGACACTGAACGCTGACATCATCGACAACGGAGTGTTACGCGGTGACAACGGGTACATCTGGCGGATCGGCGGGGTGATGCTGGGCTTCAGCTTCGCCCAGATCGTCTTCGTGATCGCTGCCGTGTGGTTCGGGGCACAGGCAGCAATGAGCTTCGGGCGCGACCTCCGGCGCGACATCTTCCAGCAGGTCAACAGCTACTCGGCACGTGAGGTGGGCCAGTTCGGTGCGCCGTCGCTGATCACCCGTGTCACCAACGACGTCCAGCAGGTGCAGATGCTCGTCGTGCTCGCCTGCACGATGATGATCGCTGCGCCGATCACGATGGTCTTCGGGATCATCTTCGCCGTTCGCGAGGACATCGGGCTGTCGGTCATCATGGTCGTCGCCATCCCGATTCTGATCCTCGTGCTCGGCGTGATCATCAGCCGCATGGTGCCGACCTTCCAAGTCATGCAGGTCAAGGTCGACCGGGTGAACGCTGTGCTGCGCGAGCAGATCACCGGTATCCGCGTCGTGCGAGCATTCGTCCGAGAGCCACAGGAGGTCGCCCGTTTCGCCGGAGCCAACGACGACCTGACCGCCACCTCGCTGCGCGCTGGCCGGTTGATGTCGTTGATGTTCCCGACCGTGTCGCTGTTCATCAGCGTGTCGAGCGTGGCGGTGCTGTGGCTCGGTGCAGACCGGATCAATTCCGGCGACATGGAACTCGGTTCGGTCGTTGCGTACCTCAGCTACCTGGTCCAGGTGCTGATCGCCGTCGTCATGTTGACGTTCATGGTCTCGATGATCCCCCGAGCTGCGGTCGCTGCCGAACGCATCGTCGAGGTCCTCGACACCGACTCGTCCGTCACCCCGCCGACGTCGCCGATCACGTCGGTCACCGAGCACGGCACCGTCGACTTCGACAGGGTCGGGTTCACCTATCCCGGCGCCACCAGCCCGGTACTGTCCGACATCTCATTCCGCGTCACCCCTGGCCGCACGACGGCCATCATCGGAAGTACCGGGTCGGGCAAGTCGACCATCGTCGACCTCGTCCCGCGACTGTTCGACGCAACCGAGGGCACGGTGTCCGTCAACGGCGTCGACGTGCGCTACCTCGACCCAGACCTCCTGTGGGGCACCATTGGGTACGTGCCGCAGAAGCCGTATCTGTTCTCTGGCACCGTTGCCTCGAACCTCCGTTTCGGTCGGCCCGACGCCACCGAAGAGGAGTTGTGGCAAGCACTCGAAGTCGCGCAGGGGGCCGGGTTCGTGCAGTCGATGCCGCAGGGTCTCGAGAGCCCGATCACCCAGGGCGGCACCAACGTGTCCGGCGGCCAGCGCCAGCGTTTGTCCATCGCACGGGCGCTGGTGATGCGACCCGACATCTACATCTTCGACGACTCCTTCTCCGCACTCGACCTCGCGACCGACGCCCGCCTGCGCCTCGCGTTGCAGCCCCACGTTCGCGAAGCCGGCGTGCTCATCGTGGCTCAACGCGTCTCCACGATTGCCGACGCCGACCAGATCATCGTCGTCGACAACGGGCGCATCGTCGGCCGCGGCCGCCACGTCGCCTTGATCGACACGTGCCCCATGTATGCCGAGATCGTCGACTCCCAATTCGAGACCGAGGTCGTCGGATGAGTGACGACCAGACGCATCCCAACAGCACGCAGCCCGACAGCGCTCAGCCCGGCAGCGCACCTGACGCTCCGGTCGACAGCGCCGGTCAGACCGACGAAGAGCGCGAGATCCTGAACACCACGGGCGCCGAAGCGCGCAAGACGAGCTTCGGGCCGGGTGGCGCAGCCGGAATGCCGGCGGAGAAGACAGCGAACTTCGGGCCCACCGTGAAGCGCCTCGGCGAGATCCTCGGTGCCGAGCGTGTGCGTCTGTGGGTCATTGCCTTGCTGACCCTGTTGAGCGTGACGATCGTCGTCATCGGACCGCGCCTCCTCGGCCAGGCGACCGACATCATCGTCGACGGCCTCCTGGCCCGAACGAATGGCACGGGCGGCATCGACTTCGACAAGTTGCACGGCCAGCTGCTGTTTCTCGTCGGGCTGTATCTGATCTCGTTCGTCCTCGCCTACGGGCAGTCGTTCATGCTCGCCGGTGTGGTGCAGCGCTCGATGTTCAAGCTGCGCGAGTCCGTCGAGACCAAGCTCAACCGGTTGCCGCTCGCCTACATCGACAAACAGTCGCGTGGCGATCTACTCAGTCGGGTCACGAACGACATCGACAACCTGGCGCAGAGTCTGCAGCAGACGGTCAGCTCGATCATCACGTCGCTCCTCACGCTGCTCGGTGTGACGGTGATGATGTTCCTCATCTCACCAGTACTTGCGCTCGTGGCCTTGATCACGGTGCCACTGTCGATCGTGCTGATCAAAGTGATCGGCGGGCGCGCCGGACCGCGCTTCGTCGAACAGTGGCGCCACACCGGCGCTGTCAACGGTCAGGCTGAAGAAGTGTTCACCGGGCACGCGATTGTCAAGAGCTTCGGACAGCACCGCAAGGTCGAGGAGCGCTTCGCCGAAGACAACGACAAGCTCTACGAGGCGTCCTTCGCCGCACAGTTCATGTCCGGGCTGATCCAGCCGGCCATGACATTTATGGGCAACATCCAGTACGTGTTGATCGCTGTGGTCGGCGGCCTGCGGATTTCGTCAGGTGCGATCAGCATCGGCGACATGCAGGCCATGATCCAGTACGCCCGTAACTTTTCCGAGCCCCTCACCCGACTGGCCTCGATGGCGACCACATTCCAGTCCGGTATCGCGTCACTCGAACGAGTGCTCGAACTCCTCGATGCAGACGAGCAAACCGTCGAACAGGTCGCGACCGTCGATCCGCCACCCGTGACCGGCCAGGTCGTCTTCGACTCCGTCGACTTCTCCTACCTGCCCGACCAACCCCTGATCCAAGACCTCAACCTGACGGTCGAGCCGGGGCAGACCATTGCGGTCGTCGGGCCGACCGGCGCTGGCAAGACCACGCTGGTCAACCTCATCATGCGGTTCTATGATCTCGACGCCGGAACGATCAGCCTCGACGGCCGCGACATCGCGTCGTACCCACGGGCCGAGCTGCGATCCAAGGTCGGCATGGTGCTGCAGGACACGTGGCTGTTCGGCGGAACCATCCGCGAGAACCTCGCGTACGGCAACCCCGACGCCACAGAAGAACAGATCCAGGAAGCCGCTCGGATCACCTACGTCGACCGGTTCGTGAGCACGCTGCCCGATGGCTACGACACGTTGATCAACGATGAGGGCGACAACATCAGCATCGGTGAGAAGCAGTTGATGACCATCGCCCGAGCCTTCCTCGCGAACCCGTCGATCCTGATTCTCGACGAGGCGACCAGCTCGGTCGACACGCGCACCGAGGTCCTGATCCAAGAGGCGATGAATGCGTTGCGCCAAGACCGGACGAGCTTCGTGATCGCTCATCGTCTGTCGACGATTCGCGGTGCTGACGTGATCCTCGTGATGGAGGACGGCCACATCGTCGAGCAGGGGGCGCACAGCGAACTCCTCAAGAGTGGCGGCGCCTACGCCCGCCTGCACGGCGCTCAGTTCGCCGGCCAATCCACCTGATTCGGGAGCACGCACCGACGATGAGCGTCGGAGGGGCGCACCCCGCGTCAGACGACATCGTCATGCCATCGACGCGGTCTGCAGTCAGTGGCTCATCAGCTCGCCGAACTCCGAACAGTTGGGGTTCTCGCACATCGATGGCTCGCCGGGCGCCTCGGGTGGAAGCGCGCTGACTCCGCATGAAGCACAGATCGGTGACACGTCGCGGTCGTCGGTCTCATCCCACAGGTCACTCATGACCGCCGAGCGTACGACGCCGATCGGTCGGAAGGATCGACTGCGATAGGGCAATCACCATCCCGTACCGTGATGGACGCGCTCACGCAAGACCGACGGAACATGGAGTCACCATCATGGAGATCAACGGACTGAAAGCAATCTTGATCGGAGGCGCATCGGGGTTCGCCCGTGCGACCGCTGAACGACTTGCTGCGGGAGGCGGCACTGTCGCAATCTTGGACCGTGCCGAGTCAGCCGGCGCCGAGGTCGCGGAGCAGTTGGGTGGAACGTGGCACCCGACTGACGTCCTCGACTTCGACGGCATCGAGTTGGTCATCGGCGAGGCGGCGGCCGCACTTGGTGGGCTCGACGTCGCCGTCAACACCGCCGGTGGCGGCAAAGCCGGGCGAACGCTCGGCCGGTCGGGGCCGTTCGATCTCGACGACTTCCGGGCCGTGATCGACCTCAATCTGATCGGCACGTTCAACACCAACCGACTGTGCGCCGCGCACATGGCTACCAACGAACCCAACGAGGACGACGAGCGCGGGGTACTGATCAACACTGCGTCGATCGCAGCATTCGAGGGCCAGGTCGGCCAGGTCGCCTACACCGCTGCCAAGGCGGGCATTGCCGGCATGACCCTGACGATGGCGCGCGACCTGGGCGGCCTCGGAATTCGCGTCAACACGATCGCACCGAGCCTGTTCGCGACCGGTCTCACCGCCGGAGTTTCCGAGGAGCGTGCTGCTGGCCTCACCAAGGACGCTGCGTTCCCGAAGCGTCTGGGCCGACCCGACGAGTACGCCCGGCTCGCAATTGCGATGATCGAGAACCCGATGCTCAACGGCGACACCATCCGCCTCGACGCAGGCACCCGCTTCGCGCCGAAGTAGGCGCTGCTCCCGATCAGCCAGGTGGTCTAGATCTGGGCTTCGCTGATCAGGTTCGACAAGCGGAGTCGGTGCGTCAAGGTCCGGCCCGCGCCCGCCACGGTGGCGAGATAGTCGCCCACGAGCGGACGCGTCGTACGGGCGATGTCGATTGCGGTGGCAGCATCGATCGGGTCGAACGCAACCATCTCACCAGGACGCTGCTGGGCAAAGGCGTCGATGTCTGCAGAGACGACCGTGGCGATCTTCGGGTATCCACCGGTGGTCTGGTGGTCTGCGAGTAGCACCGTCGGCACGCCGTCACCGGCCACCTGCACCGAGCCTCGAATGATCGGTTCCGAGGGAATCGACAGCACGTCGCGCAGCGGCAACGCAGGTCCATCGAGGCGCACACCCATCCGGTCATATGCTGACGTGAGCTCGTACGGCCTGCCGACGAATGCAGCCGTGGCCTCGTCTCGGAAGTGCTGTGTCTGCGGTCCCATCACGACCCGGACCCGACCGGGAGGACGAGCGAAGTCGGGGAGCGGGATCTCGCCCTCACGATCCGACTCGACGCGTGCGTCGGCGATCTCGAGCTGCTGGCCCGCAGTGAGGACGCCGCCCCCGAAGCCCGACGCCGAGTGAGTCGACGTGCTCCCCAGCCACATCGATGCATCGAGTGTGCCGGCGACAGCGATGTAGGCCCAGCTTCCCCACCCACCAGGTCGGACAGCGAGTCGCTCGCCGGGCCGCATGGTCACCGCCGTCCACTCGGTGTGGGTCTGACTGGCGTGCTGCACGACGAAGCCACCGCCGGCGACGGCGACGGTCACCGAGCCGGATCGGCATTCAAGTGCGACGCCGCCCACCGACACCTCGATTGCCGTGGCGCCTCGCGCGTTGCCGATCGAGAGGTTCGCAGCAGCGTGGGCGAGGCGGTCCATCGGCCCTGCATCGGTCACGCCGAACCGGAGGCGACCGAACCGCCCAGCGTCCTGTATCGAGACCAAGGGTCCGACCGTCGACACGACGAGCTGTGCAAGCGTCACGACGAGTCCGTTCCGGCGGCTGCGACTGCTGCGACTGCTGCATCGTGGCTGGCCAGGTCGATGCGTTCGAACACCACGCGGTCGCCGACGTCGAAAAGGAACGGATGCTCGGCGGCGGGGTCGAGGATCGGCGTGGGCGAGCTGCCGATCACGGACCAGCCTGCCGGCATCACGAAGGTGGTGACGATGCACTGCGGGCCGGCGATGATCACACGGCCGGCAGGAATGCCGCGGATGGCAGCGGGCTTGCGGGGCACCTGGATGGTCGGGTCGACGCCACCGAGATACGCATACCCGGGGGCGAAGCCGTACATCAGAACTCGGTAATCACCAGCGAGGTGGGCGGCAATCACGGCATCGACGCTCATGTCGCACGCAGTTGCGACTACCGAGAGGTCGTGGCCGAACGACTCGTCGTAACAGACCTGCACGCGGCGGATCTGCGGTTCGGGCTGTGATTCGTCGGCGGCATCGAGGAGTCGTTCGATCTCGATGCGGAGCGCGACGTGATCGGTGAGCACGGGGTCGAACAGGATCAGTGCATTCGTCATCGCCGGGACGACCTCGTTGATACCCACCACTGATGATCCGGCGAGCGCCTTGTCGAGTGTCAGGACCGCACGGTTGGCTGCCTCGCTGATCACAGTCGCGAACTCGACAAGCAAACCGCGGTCGCCGACCGGCACGAACCGGGCGACCAGGGCTGGCGAGCCTCCGGGGGTCACGACTGCTTCGCTGCGAATCCTGTGGGCTGCACACCGGCCGCAATGAGGTCGTCGCGAATCATCCGTGCCATCGCCACCGCTCCGGGGCTGTCGCCGTGCACGCAGATCGAGTCGGCAGCGAGCGCGATGGGGTCACCGTCGACCACAGGCATGAGGCCGGTATCGAGATAGCCGAGCAGCCGGTCGGCCGCCTCGCGTGCGTCTTCGATCATGGCGCCGGTTTGGCTGCGCGGCACCAGTTCGCCGGACGACAGGTATCCGCGGTCGGCAAAGATCTCGGAATAGACCGGCGCACCCATCGAGCGGGCGACCAGTTCGATCTGCGTCCCGGAGATCGCG
>ENA-ORXT01001019-ORXT01001019.1-marine-metagenome-genome-assembly--contig:-NODE-1019-length-39890-cov-4.542160_pt1 | contig 39890 bp, 24 predicted proteins | sample MGYA00237868_ERZ511482 | MGnify/ENA metagenome assembly ERZ511482 | reverse complement strand
TCCCCGTACACAGCGTTCCCAACGCACTGATTAACGTAGAGTGGTCTAAAGGGGTCGCTTGGTTCATGACAAATGGGTATTAGGCGCTATATTAGCAGATGCCTAAGAGGTCGTCTTTAGGTGGTCTTAAACAGAGCAGTAAACTTTGTGGGGGTGGTGTATGCGTTAGAGGGCGCAACTGTAGTGGTTTAATAAAACAGGACACCAATTTCGAGTATTTTAAATTCACAGCACATTAATGTTTAGAGCGTTATGGTCTGCAAGATGCTCATAACATTCGATGAGTTTATCTAATAAATATAATCATCGACCTAGGGGTTGAGTAAATAAAATTATGACGCCGGGCTGGTTAGGTTTGACCTTATAACTACCTTAAAGGACGTTACTCTGCTTGAAACGTGCAGACATATTTCAGCACATAGATAAGATTATCTAGTAATAAAAAAAGAAAACGGGGATAAGTATGTCAGTTGTATCAGGGGCTAAGCGTTCTGTATCAGAAAGCTATTTCATCAAGGGTAAAGGGTTACCATCGCAATCACGAAAAGTGATCAAAAGACTGTGTGCCAATACATTTATAAAACTATCGTTAATACTTATAGCCTGTGTGTTCAGTGCTAGCTCAGTTCATGCATTGAGTATTACTTTAGATGGAACCAGGACCGTGTTGAGTGGTGCTGATTGTGGTTCAGCCCCTACAACGTATCGCTTTGGAACGACTGCATCATGGCAAGGTACACCGTTAGATATTATCGTTACAGTTAATGCCGAAGATAATGATTATGTACTTGGCACCACAAATGGCGGGGGCAGCTGTGTTTACGCAAGCGGTGGCGTTTTAAGTGTGAACCTTCGCGATAAAGATGCAGGCGATGACGTTGCGTATGTTGATACCACAATTACAGTAGTAGCCCAGGGTACAACTACCCCGGTGTTTGTAGACAGGATAACGGGGACGGGATTTGACTTAGATCACAACGGTCAAGTGGCTCCAGCTACAGGTTCTACAAATACGGATGATATCTATTTTTCAGGCCCAGGTGCTAGTTACCTTGCTAGTAACACTAACGTAGTTTACAGCACAGGGTCTTTTGCTGGTGGACACGATGTTAAGTTTACAGGTTCAGGTGCTGTGGATGCCAACTGTCAAGACACTCCCACAACACCCGTCATAAGCTGTCGTTCCGCGGTAAGTTGGACAGGAGGAATGGGTATTAACAGTGTTTCTTCAATTAATGCACGTTTTCAAAACGACAATGCTTACGGCTTATACGACGTTAACGATGATGACGCTTACCGCTTATTGCAATTGTCTTTAGTTGATGCACATGCTGAAGAAATATTGGCACCTAACTCAGATTTTGGTGATGCTCCTGCAAGTTATGGTGCTGCCAGCCACAACTCTATCTCATTAACCACTATATTAGGAAACGGACTGGGTGCCGATCATGATGCTGCTAACCAGTCATCGACCAATGCATTAGGTGATGACAGTGACGCCGCGATAAGCGGCCCTTTCTATGATGATGAAGACGCAGTTAGACACAATGGTGTTTTGCTGGACGGTCAGAGTTTTGTCCAATCACAAAATGTGCCTATAGATGTGACCACTTTTGGTGATGGATATTTGAGCGCTTGGATGGATTTGAATATTGATGGGGATTTTGCTGACCCAGGTGAGCAATTATTAACAGATGTATTTATAAATAGCACTACGGTACAAAATACGGCTTTAGTTTTGCCGATTCCCTATACCGCAACCGGTGGTGATACCTACCTGAGATTTAGATTTAGTAATTCTACTGGCGTTAGTTTTAGTGGTGCAGTTACTGCGGGTGAAGTAGAAGACTACCAAATCACCATCCAACCCGCAGCACCCGCTTACAACATGGTAAAAACATCAAGTGGCCCAATTACAGCTGCCGGGTCTTTGACTTATACATTTGCTTTTACAAATACGGGAAATGTAGTTCTTGATAATCTAAACGTTTCAGATCCAAATATTGATTTTGGTTCGTTAACGGGTTGCCCTATTGCTACTCTGGCGGTCGGAGCAACTCAAAATTGTACGGCAACACGTACAATAACTCAGGCACAGGTTGATGCTGGTACAGCACTATCGAATACAGCAACCCCAAGTGCAGACGATCCTGTCAAAGACCCTGTTACCGAAGGTAGTGTTTCTGATAACACCGTTGTAACGGCTATCAATCAAACACCAAGCTACACCATGACGAAAAGTTCAGATACGTCAACTATGTCCGCTCCAGGTACGATTACTTATACGTTTGCTTTTGTGAATACCGGAAATGTAACGTTGACTAATTTAACGGTGGCAGATGCCAATATTGACGCCGGAACGTTAACTGCTTGCCCGGTCGCTACACTTGCCCCAAGCGGAACGGCCACTTGTACTGCGACTCGCACCATCACTCAAGCACAAATTGATGCTGGTCCGGATATTGTTAACACAGCCATACCCAGTGCGACAGGGCCTGATGGAACATCCTCCGTTACAGAAGATGATACCGCCAATGATAACGCTACTTCTACCAACACACTTCAGTCTCCTGTAGCTGTTGATGATACACAAGCGAATCCGGGTGTTCCGTCACCGAGTAATCCCACCACGCTAGCCACAATCGGTACCAATGATACTGATCCTGATGGCACAATTAATCCTGCGACAGTGGATCTTGATCCCACCACGCCGGGTATTGATTCGAGCTTCACGAATGCGGAGGGTACGTATACGGTTGATGCCGCTGGTAACGTCACGTTTACACCGAATGCTTCGCTAACCGGTAATCCAACGCCGATCGCCTATACGGTTGAAGATAATGATGGGAATACCTCGAACCAAGCCATACTGACGGTGACCTACGGTACCGCTCCGGTTGCTGTTGACGATACACAAGCGAATCCGGGTGTTCCATCATCGAGTAATCCCACCACACTAGCCACAATTGGTACCAATGATACCGATCCTGATGGCACGATTAATTCTGCGGCAGTGGATCTTGATCCGACTACGCCGCGTATAGACTCGAGCTTCACGAATGCGGAGGGTACATATACGGTTGATGCTGCGGGTAACGTCACCTTTACACCGAATGCTTCGCTAACCGGTAACCCAACACCGATCGCTTACACAGTTGAAGATAACGATGGTAATACGTCGAATCAGGCCATGCTGACGGTGACCTATGGCACTGCGCCAGTAGCTAAGGATGATACGGCGACGAACTCTGGGGTTCCTTCACCGACGAATCCAACTACATTAGGAACGATCGGTAATAATGATAATGATCCTGATGGCACGATCAATCCTGCAACGGTTGACCTTGATCCGACGACACCGAGTATCGATTCGAGCTTCACCAATGCGGAGGGTACTTACACGGTCGATACCACTGGTAACGTCACGTTTACACCGAATGCTTCGCTAACCGTTAACCCAACACCGATCACCTATACGGTTGAAGATAATGACGGGAATACCTCGAACCAGGCCACATTGACCGTGACTTACGGTACTTCGCCAGTAGCAACAAATGATACGGTGACGAATCCGGGTGTTCCGTCACCGGCTAGCCCAACCACATTGCCATTAGTGGGCAGTAATGATTCAGACCCTAATGGTACGATTAATCCTGCAACCGTGGACCTTGATCCAACCACGCCGGGTATTCAGCCTGTTTTGACTAACAGCGATGGTATGTACACGGCTGATGCATTTGGTAACGTCACGTTTACACCGAATGCTTCGCTGACTGGTAATCCAACACCGATTGCATACACGGTTGAAGATAATGACGGGAATACCTCGAATCAGGCCATGTTGACGGTGACCTACGGTACTTCGCCAGTAGCAACGAATGATACGGAGACGAATCCGAGTGTTCCGTCGCCAAGTAATCCCGCCACACTAGCCACAATCGGTGCGAATGATACCGATCCTGATGGCACAATTAATCCTGCAACCGTGGATCTTGATCCAACCACGCCGGGTATTGATTCGAGCTTCACGAATACGGAGGGTACGTATACGGTCGATGCCGCTGGTAACGTCACGTTTACACCGAATGCTTCGCTGACGGGCAATCCAACACCGATTGCATACACAGTGGAAGATAATGACGGGAATACCTCGAATCAGGCTACATTGACCGTGACTTACGGTACTTCGCCAGCAGCTACGGATGATACGGCGACGAACTCTGGGGTTCCATCACCGACGAATCCAACTACATTAGGAACGATCGGTAATAACGATAATGATCCTGATGGCACGATCAATCCTGCTACGGTAGATCTTGACCCAGCCACACCGAGTATCGATTCGAGCTTCACCAATGCGGAGGGTACTTACACTGTGGATGCAGCGGGTAATGTAACGTTTACACCAAGTTCAACGCTTGCAGGTAACCCAACGCCGATCACCTACACGGTGAATGACAACAACGGTAATACCTCAAACCAAGCGACTTTGACTATAACTTATGCAACTGCAATTGATGCAGTAAACGTAATTTCTCCTGCGCCAGTAAATGGTATATTCGGCGGTACGATTCCAGAGAATGTATTGACTAACGACACGCTAAATAGTGCCCCGGTTAATCCAGCGGATGTCACTTTAACTCCTGTCACATCAGGCCCATTAACAGTGAATGCTGATGGTACGATGGATGTTGCGCCGAACACGCCAGCGGGTACTTACACAGCGACGTATGTGATCTGTGAGGTTGCAAACCCAACTAACTGCGATAAGGCATTCGTTACTGTCGTTGTCGAAGCTGCACCAATTGATGCGATGGACATCGTTTCAGCTAATCCGTTGAACGGCAATAGCGGTGGTACGATTCTGGAGAATGCACTAACGGGTGACACACTCAGTGGCATCCCAGTGACGTCTGCGGATGTCGTTTTAACACCAGTAACTAGTGGTCCGTTAACAGTGAACGCAGATGGCACGGTGGATGTTTTACCGAATACCCCAGCGGGTACTTACACCGCCACTTATGAGATCTGTGAGGTCTTAAACCCAACAAGTTGTGACACCGCGACTGTTACTATCGAGGTTTATGTTCCTACCGTGATTATTCCAATTGTTGCAACGCCTGTAACCGCGTTAGCAATCGATGGGACAACGGGTGGCACGGGTATCATTAATGTCCTTGGTAATGATACGCTCGGCACCGCAACGCTTGATCCAACATTAGTTAACTTCACCGTTAATGATTCTAATAATGATGGTGTAACAATCAATTCTAATGGCACAGTTAGTGTTGCGCCAGGGACTCCGGCGGGTACCTATATGGTTGACTATACAATTTGTGAGATTGCTAACCCGAGTAACTGTAGTACGGCAACGGTTACTATCCCTGTGACGGCTAATCAGCCGCCTGTCGTGCAAAATGATAGCGTAATCGATCAGCCATTTGGCACGCCGGTGACCGTACAAACTGTTGCGAATGATAATGACCCAGAGAACAGTTTGGATCCGACGTCTGTTAGCATCCTGGACCCTTCGGGTAACCCTGTGACCACGTTGGTGGTACCAGGTGAAGGTACTTGGGGGGTTGATCCTGCGACGGGTGATATTACCTTTACACCAATCGTTGGCTTTTTGGGTGATCCAACACCGATCAATTACACGGTCAAAGATACAGACGGTCTGGAGTCAAATCCGGCGACGATTACTGTAGATTATGAAGCGCCAGCGGAGTTGGTCGGTACCGTTTGGTTGGATAGCAATAATGATAATGTGATTGATCCGACGGAAGACCGTAAAGTCGGCTGGACATTAGATCTTAAAGATGCGCAGGGTAATATCGTTGCGACCACGGTGACGGATGCGCAAGGTAATTATAGCTTTATGGGGTTAGCATCTGGAGAGTACACGATTGATTTTTATGACACTCAGGGTGTACTTATCGCGAGTCAATCAACCAATGGGGTTTTAGCCTCAGGTGATAAAGTGAATATACCATTACCGGTCGAGCCTTTGATCGGCGGTAATCTGCAATTAGATGACGACACCGTGCTAATGAGCAAGTCAGCCAACAAGAAACAGCTTAGTGTGGGTGATCAGCTGTATTACACGATACGCGCTGAGAATACGACTGATGAGCAGGTTAGCGTAGATGTGGTTGATAACTTACCTACAGGCTTTAAGTTTGCTTCTGGCTCAGCAAAGTTGACCAGAGCGGGTGCAGATGGAAGCTTCGGTACCGAAGATGATATTGCCTCTCTAATCACACCAACGCGTTCCAATCCGGTGGTATTTGGTCCGCTATCGATCGCTGGATCTGAGCTAGTACAGGTTGGGTACATACTTAAAGTGGGTACTACGGCGAGTCAAGGCGATGGAGTGAATACTGCTCAAGCCTTCGCTTCAGGGTCCGATGATGATATCGCCAGTAATATAGCCACAGCGACGGTCACAGTTATCTCGGATAGCCTATTAGATCAATCGACAGTGATTGGTAAGGTCTTCCATGACCGTGATGGTGATGGTTATCAAGACGCTGCCGATGCGGCTGGAATCGTGTTTAAGAGTAATTATTTCGGTCAAAACAACCTGTCTTTAGGTGGGATTAACGGTCGAGTGAGTGTTCTGGAAGACCCCGCTAAATATCGTAAAGTGGTTCGTATACCTTTCGGTTCTAATAATGAATTTAAAGTGACGACTCAAGAGGGTACGGTCATTATCGTTGATAGCCAAGGGCGTGTTAAGACGGCACATCAAGGGCAAAAGAGAGGGGGTTTAACAGGGCAGGACTTGCAGATTACAATGCGTAGAACCCGCGGTATACCAACTCAGACACGTGTTACTTCGAGTCAGGTACTAGCATCAGAAATGGATGTTCTTGAGATCACTGTCATGAACTATGGTATCCAGGAAGAAGGTATTCCAGACGTGCGCCTATCGACAGTGGGTGGTTTGTTGATTAATACGGATGGCTATGGCCGCTTCAACTTACCCAGCGTGGAAAGTGGAAATGTTATTTTAAAAGTAGATGCCTCAAGCTTGCCGCAAGGGGCGCGCTATACAACAGAAAATCCACGGGTGTTACGCGTTAGTAATACCGCGCTCAACAAGGTTAACTTTGGTGTGAAGCTGCCCGTTCAGGATCAATACTCACCGGGAAGTGTGGGTGTTGTTAGCCAGTCAAGCTCAGGTGTTAGTCGGGTAACCGAAGAGGTCACCAAGCAACTTGAGGCTGCTATACAACTCAATATTGTTCGGGTAGAGCTTGGTTCGAGCTTCTTTGAAGCAGGAAGTTGGGCTATCAAGCCAGAGCAAATAGGTAATATGCAGAAATTAGCCAATAACATTCAGCAATATGGTATTGCTGAAATCACGGTTGGTAATGCTAGTAATGCCCAGATAACGGCTGACCGCGTACAAGCAGTCAGGTACCAACTGTTTCAGATGCTGGGTGAGAGGTTGATGCGTAATGTGACAATTATTGCTAAATAATAGCGTCAGTAATCATAATATGAAGCATGAGCAGGGTGCTTTGCCGTTCCCTACTCAGTATCCTATATACCACTAATCAATTTGTAGAACATCGCATCACCTTTCGTATATGTTTAGTTGCATGCTTTTCCCATTAGAGTATCGTTGTATTTATAACCCCTGATTTTTTTGATAAAGAAATACCCTCCTTTACCTTAAAAATTTAATCAGTTCATTTAGTGTCAGCACAGAAGATGTGTCACGTTAAATTCCAAAATAATTTAATAATAAAAGAAGCATCGATAATAAATCGAGTAAGGCACATACCTAGGCCTTTCTCTCAAAAAAACAGATGCGCCCCTACCCACCCAATTAATAGGTTATTGCCATGAAAATAAGAAAAATAAAGGCAGCAGTGTCCGCATATAAAAGTATAAAAAAAGCTTGGTATAAAACCCCTTTCACTCACTCCTTACTTGCAGGCCTTGTCCTTAGTAGTGTCAGTGTCATCACACAAGCTGATTATGAAACCCCTGCTTTTACCTTAAAGGTCGATTCAGTTAATTTAGCGACAAACGGCAAGCAGATTGCTTCAACAACTACTCAGTCCACAAGCGTTAAAAACGCATCGACGGCTTATTCGACCAGTCGAAGTGTTCGTTTAAGAGATGGCGGTGTGATCTGGGTGAGTAAAGACCCTTCATCGCTCAATCCAGCACTTGATATTTTAGCGCCAGCAACGGTTAGTCTGGAAAATGGTCGGTTTTCTAGTCCGCTGAACTTTACGATTGGCACCAATTACTCGAGTTTTGTCAATAGCTGGGAAATTGACGTTTTTCATGCTGAAGATAAGCTACAAAAAAATGCGATCACGACGTTAGTTGGTCACTCTTTAAAGTCTGCCCTCACGGTTGCGTGGAATGGCGTGACAAAAAGTGGCAAACAACTAAGAGCAGGCGATAAGCTTACTTATGTGCTGACGGTTAGAGACGGTAAAGGTCATATGGACCGTACCCACCCGCGTGAAATAAAACTGACGGGGCCGCTGCAAAAGAGCTTGCCATCGCAAAAAATTGTCAATAACGCTCAAAACAACTTAGCGCTACAAACGATTCCAGTCTTCGGCTCACGCGTTAGAGTTTCTGGTCGTGATATTCCGTCTAATCATTCAATCATTATTGATGGAGAGCGTATTAATTTAGCGGGAAGAAAGTTTGTTGAAGAAAGGATATTACGAACCGGTAGGCATACTTTTGATATTGCGATTACTGATGCTAATAAAGAGACTTATCGCAAACCCCTAAATGTTGACCTCGATGGCAAATACATGTTCATGGTTGGTTTAGCCGATATTACAGTGGGTAAAAGCAGCGTCAGCGGTAATATGGAAGCATTAGGTGACGATGATAATGGCCTCGCTGATGATGTGCTTGTTGAGGGTCGTTTAGCATTTTATCTAAAAGGTAAAATTAGAGGAAAATACTTAATTACCGCGCAGATGGATACCGGTACCGATGAGATAGAGAACCTATTTGATGGCATCCATAAGAAAGACCCTCAAAGCCTGTTCCGACGCATTGACCCTGATAAGTACTACCCTGTCTATGGTGATGATTCAAAAATTGTTGATGATACTAATAGCCAGGGCAAAATGTATGCACGGGTTGATTGGAATAAATCACACGCGACATGGGGTAACTTTAATACAGATCTTACGGGGACTGAGCTCAGCTCATTTAACCGTAGCTTATATGGCGCCAAAATAAATCATCGTAGTACTCGTGTTACATCAGATGGTGACCATAAAACTGACTTCACTGTATTCGGCTCAGAAACTCAAAGTGCCTTTAGACATAACGAATTCTTAGGAACTGGCGGTAGTCTATATTATTTAAAAGACATCGATATCGTTGATGGTTCTGAGAAAATATGGGTGGAAGTGCGTGAGAGCGAGGGCGGTCGAGTCGTTGAAAAAGTGGTCATGGAAGAAGGTCGTGACTATCAGATTGATGACTATCAGGGTCGTATTATTCTGAATCGCCCGTTGTTACAGATTGTCCAGAAATCGCATCCGTCACTGATTAAGGATAGCCCTTTAGATGGCGACCAAGTTTACCTGATGGTTGACTATGAATATGTACCGAGTGAATTTGACAGCAACAAAGCAAGTTACGGCGCACGCGGTAAAGTCTGGTTGAGTGATCTAATCGGTTTGGGCGGAACGTATGTTCATGAAAACCGCAATAATGAAGACTACGACCTTAAGGGCGTGGATATTACGCTAAAGAAAAACAAAGGCACCTACTTAAAAGCAGAATATGCTGAGAGTGAATCTAACCAAACACAAGGCAGTTTTTCATCTCAGGACGGTGGTTTGAACTTTGCTACCTTTAACGATAGTAATCCAGATAACTCAGACATCAAAGGGACTGCGATTAGTATCGAGGCGAAGATTAGTGGTGTCCGCAGCTCGCTCGACGCATGGTTTAAACAACAAGATGCAGGTTTCTCTACGGCTAGCGTAGATAATGGCTACAAGAAAACACAGCTTGGTGCCGAAGCGATTGTTAAGTTGGGAAGAGTCGATCTTTCAGGACGTGTTGCACAAGTAGAAAAAGAAGGCTTAGTTGAAGAGACGTCTGCGAGTGTACAAGCTGGCGTTAAAATTGGTCCTAGAGCAACCCTAAGCGGTGAATTGCGTCACATTAACGAAGTGGATCTTAGTGCCAATGCAGGCACCGCAGCGTCGATTGATGGAGAAGGCACCATCGCCGCGCTGAAAGCTGGCTTTGACTTCGGGTCAGTTAACGTTTACGGCATCGCGCAAAACACAATAGAAAGAAAAGGTGCGTATGAGTCAAATGACTTGTTAACGTTGGGCGCAAAAGTGGCCGTTACTAACAAGCTTGATGTTAATGCTGAGTTGAGCAAAGGTGATCGTGGTGAAGGGCTGACAGTAGGTGCTGATTATCGTGTAGGTTATGATTACAGTGTCTACACGAACGTGACGGCTTCAGGTGATCGCATTGATAACAATAAGCGTGCTCTGACTATGGGTCAGCGCAAAGCCTTGGGTGACAAGCTTAAGGTTTTCAGTGAGCATCAATTTACCCGTGAAAACACTGAATCTGGCTTAGCCAATAGTTTTGGTTTGGAGTACCAGTTGAATAAAACATTGCTTGCGATTGCCACGGCTCAAAAAGCGCAGTTAGACAAGCAGGACGGCGGAGTAACTGATCGTGATGCTTACTCGTTAGGTTTGAGTTACAGAAAAGGCGGTAGTGATGCGAGTGCTCGAGTGGAGTATCGTAGAGATATCAGTGCCAGTGAAGAGACAGAGCAATTTGTCACGACTAACCGAGCTAACTTACGACTGAGCCCTTCAGTGCGTTTACAAGGTAAATTCAATCACTCACAGACAAACGATTTACTGGGTGATGAAAAGGATGCTCACTTTACAGAGGCAGCTATCGGCGTCGCTGTAAGACCGGTAAACCATGACCGTTTAAATGTCTTAGGAAAAGTGACTTATACTGATGATCTACAGCCGTTGTCTCAAAGCACTAATCCTGATGAAAAAGCATTAATCGCGAGCCTGGAAAGTAGCTACCAGCTAAGCCAACGTTGGGAAATCGGTGGTAAGCTCGCGCATAAAGAAAGTGAAATAAGAGTTGATCGTAACGCTGGTGACTGGTCGAGAAACGATGCATCGTTAGCAGCTGTACGAGCTCGTTATCATATGACAAGAAATTGGGATGCGTCGGCAGAATATCGCTGGATGAGCTCAGCAGAGTCTGAGGATGTTCAGCATGGTGCATCGATCTCAGTAGACCGTCATATTGGCAATAATATGAAAGTCGGTATCGGTTATAACTTTACTGATTTCGATGATGACCTGGGTAACAATGACGGAACTGTAAAAGGTTGGTTCTTGAACCTGATAGGGAAATTCTAAGATTGTAGATATCTAAAGTCTATAGAAAACAAAAATGTAAGGTCCACCCCGTTGTTGCAAGAACAATTCTACTGATGATGGGAGTGGGTCTGCGCTAATGTATTCGGAGTCCTTGTTGGGACGCCTTCGTTTTCGGTTAGCTCGATAAGGAAATTTTTGCAGTTGCAAGGCTTATAATTTCCTCAACGGCGTAACTTTTCTCATTAGCCGTTATGTTGATAAGTAGTTCTTCTGTAACTGGAGAATCCAAATCATCAGAGTAGGTTGTGAATTTTGCTGAAATTTGGCAGGGATTGTAACTTGAACTGTGTATCTGCTTAACCTCCCCCCTTTGAAAATAGCCGGATAATTATTAAGCAATTGGTGACAACATTCTTGACAGACACCGAAACCGCCTAAGCCACAGAATGATATTGTTCAACAAGTATTAGTTCGAGCCCCACTAGTTACAGGCCTTTAGGAGTTAAAAGGGAACGCTAGTTCAATCCTAGTCTGCAAAAGATGTGACTAAACTCGTGACTCAATATAGAGACATTAAAATCTAGAATTAAAAAAGCCCGCTAGAAAACTCTAGCAGGCTTTAGAATATGGCTCCTCAGGCAAGACTCGAACTTGCGACCAATTGATTAACAGTCAACTGCTCTACCAACTGAGCTACTGAGGAATTGTTTGAGCGGCGTATATTAGTTTCGTGTGGCGACTTCGTCAACACTTTTTTGATGATCTGCTAGAAAAAAATCGGGCATCGTAAAACTGGTTTGTTTTAGTACGAGTTTCGCTAAAATATCTGCCAAAACAGGACAAAAAATCCAGCTAAGTTTTTTCTGAACGATCGGGTCATCTTGCTTAGACCAAAATCCGGCTGAGCTACGTCCGATTCGTTTCCATTGACTCAACCATTGGTCAACATAAAAACTGTTTTTGGGTGTCTCAGACGTATTGGCGTCCGCTACTTTAATTTCAATGACTAGCTCATCGATAATAACGGTTCGATTCTCATCGGTTGTGCCATATTTTTGTAGATGCCTCGACTCAAAAACTTCCCGTAGCATCTCAATGGGCATGCAGTTTAGAACTAATGTGCGATCACAACCTTCATAGCGTAGCGTTAGGCGCCAGCATACTTGTGTATCTTCCAAGTTAATGCCGCGTTTAATAATAGCTTGCTCGCAATCGTTACGTACCTTACGGCCTATCTCTTCAAGTTCGGGCATGCTGGTTTCATCAAGCGGTAGATTGAGCATCTCGCTGCACCGAGAGGGCTCAACTGAATCTGCGTGAGCGTTGGCGGTGTTAAACTGGGTCACTTGTAGGGCTTGGGCAAGTAAGGAGATTTGTAGGAGGGAGGTGTTATTGTTGTTTTGAAGGGTCGTTAGTGGGATGGCTAAGTGCCTAAATCGTTCTTTTAGTACAGTGGCTTGTCGGTTGGTGTCTTGCCAGATTGCCGCTAGGGCGACTTGTTCTTGGTTGAGCCATTGTCCGGTTTTAGTGTAGTAACTGCCAATGACGTGTTGAATTGTTTGTTTTAGGCAATCTTTTTCGGTGTGATCTACCTGACTTGTGCTTTTATCGATCATGGCATAACAAGCGGGGATGCTAATGGGGATAGGGGCATCCACAGGATGATCATCAGAAGCTGCAATGTAGCGGCCTATGTGATCAGTGAAGCGTTGGCTTAAGCTTCGCCCCATCGCGTCTTTTAACTCTCTTTTCGCAAATAACATAAATTACTCCAATCCACTGATGTGGCTTGCTGCTTCGTGCAGTACTTCAATACCAGCGCCGGGCTTGTGTGCCTGCTCACTGATATGCCGACGCCAAGCCTTAGCTCCCACTTCGCCTTGAAACAAGCCGAGAATGTGTCGGGTCATATGCTTTAGAAACACCCCTTCGCTGAGGCGCTCTTCAACATAGTCTATGTACTGCTGCAAAACTTGTCGCCTCGTTGCGTTAGGATGCGCATCATTGTATATCATGGCATCTACATCGATAAGGTGGTAGGGATTATGATAAGCCTCCCTGCCAACCATTACGCCGTCTACTGACTGCAAATGGTGCTGACACTCGACGAGTGTTTTTATTCCGCCGTTTATTATAATTTCTAAGTCAGGAAACTCACGCTTAATACGGTAGACTAAATCATAATTTAAAGGTGGAAAGTCACGGTTTTGCTTTGGGCTTAATCCTTTCAACCACGCTTTGCGTGCATGAACAATAAACGTCTTACAACCGGCATCAGCAACGGTGCTGATAAAGTGGCGTAAACTGACTTCCTCATCTTGTTCGTCGATTCCTATACGGTTTTTGACCGTAATGGGAATGGATACAGCTTGCTGCATTGCAGTGACACATTCTGCGATCAGCTCGGGTTCGGCCATCAGGCAGGCACCAAAGGCACCTTTTTGTACCCGATCACTCGGACACCCGACATTGATGTTGACTTCATCATAACCAAACTCTTCCGCCATTTTCGCGCAAGTGGTCATATTTCCAACATCACTTCCTCCCAATTGTAATGCAACGGGGTGCTCAGCGTGATCAAATTTTAAGTAGCGCGCATTATCTCCATGAATGAGGGCACCGGTCGTCACCATTTCCGTGTAAAGCCACGCATGTTTGGTTATAAGTCTAAGGAAATAGCGCTCGTGACGATCAGTCCAATCGAGCATGGGGGCAACACAATAGCGTCGGGGCGACTCTCTAGGCAATTCAATCAAAGCGGGGTGCCAGATTTTTAAAAGAGGCAAATTATACCCTGATACGCTAGAATTCAAACGACTTTTTGATAGGTATAATAATAATGGATCCGCAACAGTCTATAGAAACTGGGAACTGGGTCGCGCTAGCGGCCTATATGGGGTTTAGCTTTTTTGTTGGGTTTGCGATTGGGTTCGCCACTCGCACGTTTATGAAAATCTTCTTTTTTGGTGCTGGTACGTTGTTTATCGCGTTATTTTTGCTGCAATATAACAACATAATCAACGTCAATTGGGGCAGCTTTGAAGTGGCTTATAACGGCATGATTGCTTGGGTTTCACCGCACCTTGGTGGATTAAAGAATTTTATGACCGCGAACCTTTCATCCGCAGCGTTGGCCGGAATGGGGTTATTTTGGGGCATGCGCCGTAAATAATTGCGTGCTAAACAACAAGCCTGCTGCTTTTGCTATAGTCAATTTTTAGTGTTGATAAGGAAAAACCGAGATGTCTGCTCACAATGCACCAAAGGCGGTAACAATAAAAACGTTGGCGAAGTTCAAAGCTGAAGGCGTAAAATTTAGTTGTATGACCGCCTACGATTACTGTCAGTCTTACGCCGTGAGTCATTGCGGAGTTGAGGTCATTTTAGTGGGTGATTCACTAGGTATGGTCATTCAGGGGCACGACAGTAGCTTGCCTGTCACTGTGGAGGATATTGCCTACCACATTCGCTGTGTGCGTCGTGGTAACGTTGGCAGCCTAATTATGGCGGATATGCCGTTCATGAGTTACTACTCCGCTGAGGTGAGTCTGCAAAACGCCGCGGCGCTCATGAGTGAAGGTGCGCACATGGTTAAGCTTGAAGGTGGCGCGTGGTTGGCAGAGTCGACAAGGCTTCTGTCTGAACGCGGGATTCCCGTTTGCGCACACATGGGGCTGACGCCTCAATCGGTCAATCACCTAGGTGGTTACTCGGTGCAAGGCCGCGATCCTGACGCGGCTCAAATAATGATAGATGAGGCGTTAATGTTACAGGACGCTGGTGCGAGTGTGCTGCTGTTAGAATGCATTCCTGAAGCGTTGGGTGAACGCATCACTCACGCGCTGGATATTCCAATTATTGGTATTGGTGCAGGGGCTCAGACAGACGGGCAGATTTTAGTCTGGCACGACATGATGGGACTATGGCCTGGTCGTCCTGCAAAATTTGTAAAAAACTTCCTTAAGGAATCTGGTGGCAGCATTGATGAGGCCATTAAACTTTACGTCAGCCAAGTGAAAGCAGGACGCTTTCCTGGGCCTGAGCACAGTTACGAATAATGAGAAACAATAATCGTCTTATCCTCTTAGAGTGGGCTGAGCAGTCTCGAGTCGATGCGTCCAAATTACCCCAAGCCATGCAGCTGGGTAATGTCACGCCAACCAGTGGTGATTGGCGCAGTTTTCTAGACTTGCTGTTACTGGGCCTGGGTGGTCTGCTCACTGTTAGTGGAGTGATTTTCTTCTTTGCTTATAACTGGGATGAAATAGGGCGACTTAGCCGTTTTTTGCTGGTCCAAGGGTTAATTATCGTGACGCTGGCTGGCGTCTGGTACTTGGGATTAGAGAAAATAACAGGCAAAGCGGCTTTACTAGGTGCGGGCATTTTAGTTGGGGTGTTGTTGGCTCTGGTGGGGCAAACGTATCAAACAGGCGCAGATACTTACGAGTTATTTGGTGTTTGGTGTGTGCTAATACTGCCGTGGGCTTATCTTTCTCGATTTGATTTGATGTGGCTTTTTTGTCTGCTGTTACTTAACGTTACTGTCATTCTCTATTATCGAACCTTTGGTGGTTTTTTTAGTGTGGTGTTAGGCATAGAACAAATGCTCTGGGTATTGTTTGTAATAAATACCGGGGCGTTATTGATATGGGAGTGGCTTGTACAGACAGGCACATCATCAAGGCGTAGCGTTCGTTGGATGACCCGCTTATTGGCAACGGTTAGTGGCGCACTCATGACAGCACTGGCTATTTTTGCGGTGTTAGGCAATGAGTCATTTGCCATGCTGACAGGTTTGCTGGGTTGGGTCTTGTGGATGCTAATTGCTTATTATTGGTATCGCAAAGTTGGGTTGGATGTGTATGTGCTGGCAGTTGGTGTGTTGTCGTTGGTTGCGGTAACGAATGTAATACTAAGCCGAATCCTTTTTGAAAGTTCAAGCTTGGGCGGGACCGGTAGTTTCTTGCTCATTAGTTTGTCTGTTATTAGTTTGTCGGCGTTAGGTGCAGTGTGGTTAAAGCGCGTAACGGGTGAAGGTGAGGGGCACAAATGACCGTTCGTTATGAGGCGACGTTGTGGCAACGTCTAGTAGACAATCATTTAGTGACAGGGGATGAGCCTGCACGCAATGAAGATAGTGCGCCGTGGTATGTGCGCACGATGCTTGGGATTGCGGGTTGGATTGGTGCTTTGTTTATGTTGGGTGCGCTGTTTAGTGGTTTTGCCATGTTGTTTGATTCGGCACTGGCTGCAAGCGTGCTGGGTATCACCGCTTGTGTCTTAGCTATCGCTATTTACCGATTAGTGAAAAACAGTGATTTTATGGCGCAGTTTGGCTTTGCTATTAGTTTAGCGGGGCAAGGCTTGCTGGTGTTTAGTTTTTTAAAAGGGTTGGAGCTGTTTGAGGGGGGTGAGGCGTTTATTAGTCAGCTCAGGTTATTGGCCGCAATGCTCGTGGTGTTACAAATTATATTGTTTTTAGCGATTCCTAATTTTTTGCATCGTATCTGGTCAGGCGTCATGGGCATTGGGGCGGCGACGTTTTTATTAATTCAGCTGGGTTTATACCCGTTTACTGCTGTTTTACTACTCGCTGCTGCCGCCATCGTTTGGTTGCAGGAGCTTACATGGGCTAAATATAGTTCGATGGTTCAAGCACTAGGCTACTCCTTAGTCTTTGTCTGTTTTGCTCACTTAGTGGCAGATAACCAGGTCTTAGGGTTAAGTCAGTTTTGGCAGCAAACATTTGGCGTAACGCCTTTGGGTGGTGCTTATGGCAGCACGTTGGCCGCTCTGTTGTTAGGGGGTGTGTTGCTAGGGGTAGTATACGTTTTACTAACGCGTGCACAGGTAAATCTAATGAGTGGTGTGGGGCTCGGTGCTTTGGCATTAGCGGCATTAATTGCGGTGGTGGGGACTCGCACACCGGGCATTACTATCGGGCTTGTGTTCGTGCTGCTAGGGTATGCGCACGGCAATAAAATCTTATTAGGAGTGGGTTTGTTAACGTTGATCGTTTTTGTGTCGCAGTTTTATTATCAGCTTAATTTTACGCTGTTACAAAAGTCACTGATACTGTTTCTTAGTGGGTTGGCCTTGTTGGTGGTTCGCCAATTAATGCAGATGTTTTGGCCTAAATTGGTAGCAAGCGATGCGTAAATTATGGGTGATGATTGTTGGCGTAGTCATTCTTGGCTTAATTAATTTTTCCATTCTTTCGCGTGAAGGGTTGATTAGTGACGGAAAAACGGTATTGCTTGAGCTTGCGCCGGTAGACCCTCGTTCGTTAATGCAAGGCGATTATATGGCGCTGCGGTTTGCTGTAACGGCGGCGGCTAGAAAGGCCATGAGGGCGCCATTGGCTGATGGAATCAATGAAGTTGCCGGTGACGGGCATATCATTTTATTACTTGATGAGAGGGGTGTCGGGCGATTCAGTCGTATCGATGATCAGACTGATTTAAGTGCTGCAGAGGTAAGGATGTTGTATCGAAAGCGCGGTAATAGAATACAATTTGCGACCAATGCGTTTTTCTTTCAGGAAGGTAAGGCTGAGCTATACGAGGCGGCTAAATACGGAGAGTTTAAGGTAGCTAATAATGGTGATTCTATCTTGGTTGCGATGTTAGATGAAAACATGAAGCGAATTGGCTATTAAACAACGCTTTAAGCACAACTTGGCAAACTTCACTCTCTCGTTTTATACCACAGTTGCTCAAGGTTTTTGGTCATGTTATTGGCCTGCTCTAACGCCAATGTAAAAGTTGATTGGTCAAGCGAGCTAAAGAGATTTAGCTTAAAAATGGTGTGTGCAGGCAGCGATAAATAGCGCGACAGGCAAGAGGCATCAAACCACGGATTGCCAATAGCGGCGTATTCCCAATCTAAGATAGTCAGCACGGCGGTATCATCGCCTGCAGTACGCTTGGAAAGGATTAAATTGCCTAGGTGAAGGTCATGGTGAACTAAGCGTTTTGGAAGTATTGGTAAGGCGTTTAAATCCTCTTTTATTGACTGAATCCAAGACAAAGCTTGCGCGTCATTTTTAGCTGTGGCGATGGGGCGATAAGTTTCATTGAGTAGGGTTTGATAGTTTATCGTAAGATCGGTAGCGCGGTTAATATTGATCTCAATAGCGTGCAGTTCATTAAGCGCATCAATCATTTGCTTGTGATAACAGGTGGCAAGCCCTTTGGAGAGGGTGCTTTGCGGTTTAATAGTGTTATTGTAATAGCGCATAAGGCACCAGCCTTGTTCTGGCTCATTTACAATAATTTGTGGTGCCCAGGCATAAGGGCTTATCTTGTCTAAAATAGCCGCTTCACGTGCTCTACACACCCCAGGGGTGTCGTTTGCCGGCGCGTTAATACGCAAAATAACGTTTGTATGTGTACCGTTTGGCGAGTAGGCATGAAGTGATGATAAAGAATCTGGATCTTGGTGTTGTTTTAATTGGCCTAAGAAAATCGAATTGCTGCTACCTCCGGCAAACGGTGCCCAAACGTAGGCCTTGCGAAGGGGTTCATTACGCAGAGTGTGATCGATGAGGTCTTGCCAATCTAGCTGCATAGTATGTTCTCAAGCCTTGTTCTATAATCGCGTTTTTTAAACGGAAACCCCCGTATGACACCGCTTCTTGGTAAGCTCAGTTTACTGTTGTTGCTCTCGCTGACTGTGCTCGCATTTTACGGGTTGATGGGGTTTGCCTCATCTCGGGGTGAGTCTGGTACAGACTGGTCTTTATTACAAGATGCCTATTTTTGGTCGATTCTTGGGTTCTCGTTAAAGCAGGCCGGTTTGAGCGCACTCTTGTCGGTATTGTTGGCTTGGCCCATTGCGCGGGCCATTTATTATTCGCCGTGGCTGCCGTTTCGTTCAGGTTTTTTAAGTCTTTGTCTGCTTTGTTTTATTTTACCCACGCTGGTATTAATTACTGGTTTGGTGGTGTTGCTGGGGCGCTCGGGGTTGTTGTCATCCGTATTAGGGGATGATTGGAGCTTGTACGGGTTACAAGGGATTTTAATTGCGCACATTTATTTGAACATGCCGTTTGCGGTGCGTGTTTTGTATCAACAGATGAACAATATTCCGGACACCAGCTGGAAACTTGCCGCACAGCTTAAGTTTAGTCGCATTCAACGTTTTGTGTGGGTGGAGTGGGCGGTTCTAAAGTCGGGCTTTTTACGCTTATTTGGGTTTATCGCGGTACTGTGTTTTAACAGCTTCGCGGTCGTACTCGCACTAGGGGGAGGGCCGCAGGCAACCACGCTAGAGGTCGCGGTATATCAAGCACTCAAATACGACTTTAATATCCCCGAAGCCTTGGCGTTAGCGTGGGTTCAATTTGCTATTACCGGTGTGCTTTACCTCATGGTGTCACATTGGGGGTCGGTGAACTGGTTGTCTGCAGACACTGACAGCAAACGCTGGATACCACAAGGCTCTGGTTTAACCAAGCTTTGGAATGGCGTTATTTATGGAGTGGTTTGGTGTGTGCTGTTGCTGCCAATGTTGGCGCTAATCCCTGGGATTATTGAGATGAACTGGCAGACCTTTAATTGGATGTCCGTGCTGCAACCCACCGTTATAACCTTGTTGCTCGGGTTGCTAAGCGCTACGTTGGCGCTGGTGATCGCTTATGGCGTATTAATACCTTTGCGCCAATCTGTGATCGATAAGCGCCAGATTCGTCAAATAGTTTATGAGTGGCTGGGTATTCATACTTTGTTAGCGCCTGCCATGGTGTTGTCCGTAGGGCTCTATGTGTATTTACTACCGCGTATTGACCTAGATTATTGGGGGATGCTGTTTGTCTTTTTGCTCAATGCCATGATTATTGTGCCATTTGCGGTGCAACATTTAAGGCCGCGTTTATTATTGTTTGACCAGCAATACTATCGACTAGCCGACTCACTCAAACTTACCGGTTGGGCACGGTTTAAAGTCGAATTACCATGGTTGAAAGGCACATTGCTGTTTAGTTTCTCTTTAGTATTGTTATTTGCGATGGGCGACGTGGCGGTCTTTTCAATCTTTGGTAATGAGGATTGGATGACGTTACCGTGGTTAATTTATCGCTTCGCTGGCACCTACCGCATGGCTGAAGCCTCGCTGGCCTCGGGCATTTTGCTGCTTATATGCGCTTTAATAGTGTTGTACTTTGAACGGAGTCGCCGACGTGTTGGAAATTGATAAGCTTGAAGTGCACTGGAAGGACGTTTCACTAAAATATGACTTTACGGTAGAGGTGGGCGAAATTCTAACCATACAAGGTCGTAGTGGGGTCGGGAAGACGACGTTACTCAACGTTATTGCAGGGTTTGAGCCTGCGGCTAAGGGCGATTTGCGGTGGCAGGGAGCCTCATTATTACCACTAAAAGTCGCTAAGCGTCCGGTGTGTATGTTATTTCAGGAACACAATTTATTTGAACATCTCAGTGTTTGGCAAAACCTACAATTTGGGATGGACAGTACAATATCTCAACAAAGCATTGATCAAAATATTAGGCAGGGAGCTACGGTATTGGAGGTTGCAGACCAGTTAGATAAATCGCCGATGAAGCTTTCAGGTGGTCAACGCCAGCGCATTGCGCTGTTGCGTACATTGCTTAGGCCTGAGCCCATTGTCTTAATGGATGAGCCATTTGCAGAGTTAGACTCTACCACGCGGTTGATTGCCAATGACTGGGTGAGGGCAACGGCCAAAGCGGCCAATAAAACGGTATTATTAGTGACGCATCAAGATGAGGATGTGGTGCGAGTGGGGGATCGCAATTTAGTGTTGTAGCGTGATACTTAACATTGTTTGGTGCTCACGCCCCTGTAATCGATACATGGGCGCCTGTCTTTCAATAAACTTGTTTTCAGGTTATTTGTAGGTGGCTGCTGTAATAAACTCGCCAAATGTTTCACACCAGATAATCACTGCAGAATAAGCCTCGATATCAATAGTATCTGCCACGGGTACTACGAAATTTTCAAACACCTTCACATCGCCTACCCATTGCATCGTCGATTTGAGTTTTAAAAAGTCGGCTTCAGTTTCAACGAGTTTAGGTGACAGGTATAGCTTGTAGTCAGGGCCGGGAGCAAGTTTACCTTGTAGTGCAATAAACTGTTTGCCGACAGAAATATCACCTTCACCCCAGTGGAGAAAGTCACTGCCTTTTAGATCACGTTTAAATGTGCCTTGATACTGCGCATTGCTTTTAGCCATCGCCATCGTTTCGGTGGATGGACCGGCCGGTGCGGTGAGTATGGGTAAAAAATAAATGCCTGCTCCAAACCCAATCGCGGCGAACGCAAGATGGGACAGGCTAAGTAATAACATCTTTTTCATATTGACCTTAAGTCCACAGTTTACCCCTCGACGATTAGATAGGGCGTTTTATGGTTAAAGCATAATTCATTGAACTGATTCGAGCGAGCATTAATAAAAGCAGCGTCAAGATAAAGCGGCCATCCAACGATCCCCCACCGCTGTTTGAAATATTTTCAGCAACTTCAGTGATTTCAGGACTAGCAGCAAGGGCTGATGCGTGTAATACCAGCTGTGAACCTGCTATTTCAAACTGAGCATTAGTCGGTTTTTTGATGGTTAATGAAATGGCGCTGATTGCAGCTTCAACGGTTGCTGCGTCAACGGGTATTTTTATCGTCGTGACGGTTTGGCTTTTGGCAATAACCGCTTCACCGCTTAGCGCACTGCCTTTGTTGACTGTACCGGTGGCCTCATAGCGAATGAATATTTCCTCAGGCGCGGTTCTTGAAAGCGTCAGGGTATAGACCAACGAGTTAATGCCATTGATATTTTTTGCTATCGATGGCGCGTTGATGGATAGCACGGGGTCGCCGCCGGCAACAGTGTGCTGGCTTCTGGATACCGCGAAGAAAATGTTATCACTGCAAGCGATTTTGAGATTGGCGTTGGTAATTTGGTGGATATCAAGCGGCAAATTAATCGTCTCGTTGCCGTCATTAGGCGTGGCGCGCATGATGGGTGTGTAGCTTGCATCCGCTTGTATAAAACCAATATCAACAGACTGACAGCGAATGGGCGCTTTGTCGGTGTCGGCTACGTCCCAAGTTAAATTAAACGGCTGTCTTAGGGTCAAAACGGGTGGAATAGTTGAGCTAGTGATCGCAAAAGCGCGTCCAGTGTCGATCACCTCTAGCGCAACAGAATCAGTGGCTACCCCCCCTTTATTGTCACGTACCAATAAGGAGAAATTTAACTGTCGGTCAGTGGATGGTAATAGCTCGCCTAAGCTGGATTGATTGTTTAATAAGTCACTTAACCGTGGAAAGTGGCGTTGTGCATTGGTTGTTGGCGTCCACAGTCTAAACAGTGGGTTATCAATCAGGTCGCTGTAAAGGTCTGACATTGTGCCCGTGTCAGTTTGCTCCCAAGAGTGAAGTAGGGGGTCACCGTCTATATCATTGGAGTACCCTGTCAGTACAAAGGGAGTTTGCGCTGGAATACTATAGTTTTTGCCCGCATCTACTTCAGGGCGGTTGTTTAATGAGGCAGATAACGTGCCACATTGGCTACCTTTTGCCTGCTGAGTGAAGTGTCTAATTTGAGCAATGCTATGGGAATGAAAAAAGGCGTCAGAGTTACTTTGTAGATTATCCTCGCCACAAATTCCTGCATAGCCCATGATGCTGCTGCCGCTACCGGGTTCGACCGCTGAGCCCTGCATGCGGTTATTGGCGCTGCAGTTTTCTACGTAACCATTAAACGTGTGCGCTGCACCTAGCTGATGACCAATTTCGTGTGCGACATAGTCAATATTGAACACTTCACCTGTAGGTGAGTTCGAGCCTGTTACACCACCGGCTTTATTAGCCCCGCAGGTTGAGCTGAGAAATGCCAAGCCCCCGGTGCGACCGGTTCCAAGGACGTGACCGATATCATAATGTGCACTTCCAATTAAACTATTCGTGCTGATAATATTTTGTTCAGCCATTTTAGCTGCATCTTGATTGGTGTATGGGTCGGTTGATGGTGAGGTAAATATCAGCTTATCGTTTTGTGAAACAAGTTCTAAGCGAATGTTTAAATCGCGCTCAAACACATGGTTAACACGATTAACTGTCGTGACAACACCCGCTAACGCGAAGGTTTTGGTTCCGCCAAATAGCTGTGTGTATTCGCCCGTCACTGCCATTGCTAAACGATAGATGCGTAAATCATCCGAAGGGTTGCTAAGCGTTTTTGAAGCTAGCGCCGTTAAATGAGAGTCAGTCGTTTGATTATGTAACTGGCAGATAAACTCAGAATCTGCGGACCCATGGTTGGTGCGACTGCTAAGAACGGTATAAGTGTCCGTTTGTACCACTCCGTCCTGATGTTCTGGGTCAATAAAAATACGATCGCCATCGATAGTGTGAAATAAGCCATGGAATCCACGGGGCCCAATATCAATGCTTCCAGAGATTTCGGGGTTATCGATACCGGTAATCTTCCAGGTTTGAATTTGTGGATAACGCATCGCAAGCTCAGGTGACATGGTTGAGGTAGCTTCTGCGTTAAATTCAATGAGTTCACCCGATGCTGATGGGAGGGTAACTCGGTGTTGGCGATTATCACCCCTGGATATGGCGGTCAGTGTCTGCTTCATGCGGTCTAAGTTAAGGTGCATTTTGCGTGCGGTATGGGTTTTTGTGTTGTCAAGATGGGTTGCACGAAACTGGTAGTTTGCTTCAAGTTCGGTCCATAGTGGTTCACTAGCGACTGTAAGTTGAGATGCAAATAGGCACATTAGGATAATAAAATTTCGCACAACAGTGACCTCGATTAGGGGATGAGAGCCTAAACCATAGGGGGAGATGGCTTAGTTCAGGTAAGTAAACCTATCATGAGAAAACTGAATATTTGCAAACAGAACCTGAACCGCGGTTCAGGTAAAAGGCACCACTGACTTGTTTTTGTACTTATTCATAGTATATTAGAATTTAGTTATATTCCTGAGGCCAAAAATAGCGAATTTTAAGTCAGCCAAACTTAACGGCGATTAAGCTTTCAGGGATGCCAATTTTCAGTAACCGATAAAAGGTAGCCCTTTTGGCCAGCCATTTGACCCAGCTAGTCGTTACTTTTCTTACTTCTATCTTTGCAGGGTTGAGTTGAATGTTAGAGTCTTTATATTGACAAAGCCCAATACAAAGACTTTTACAGCTGATGCGAGACTCCCTAACATGATCAAAAAGCTATTCTTGCTCACTAGCATTAGTTGCTTAGTATTTTTTGTCAGCTTGAGTCAGGCACATCAAAGTGCCTATCACGATTTTGGAATCGATAAACCGGTGTTTAATCTGCGCCAGCTCGGTGGTATTACGCAAGGACAGATTAAAAATAGGCTTTGGTCTGATGACTACTGGGCAAAATATGCCGGTGGCTTAGCCTACCGCTATGCAGAGCCTGGATTTTGGTTGGACATAAACAACCCAAAACCCAACGATTGGAAAGTGCCGGGCCTGCATATTTTGAGACATCATCCAGCCTCTAGGCTTATTAAAGAGGGCAGGGTCAATCATTTATCTCCCGCTGAAAAATATGATCTGTTGGTTGGGGATACGGGGCGGCAGGGCGACCCTGGCTATTCACTGACTCGAGCGTTTATTTACGACATTAATCAGCGAACAGAGCCATGGGAAGGGTCATGCGATGGCTGGGCCTATGCCGCTTACAATGAGGCGCCACCAGTTAAATCAGTAGCCGTTAGAAACCTTGCCGGGCAGCTTATTACGTTTTATCCCTCAGATATTCGTGCGTTGTTAACTTTATTGTATTCAGAGTATCGTGTTTCAAGTTTTGGTAGAAAATGCAAAACCCCCAACCCTGCCGCTGACGCTCAAGGGCGGCTCATCGACGCTCAGTGTCGCGATACAAACCCCGGTGATTTTCATACGGTGTTAGTGAATCAGGTGGGTATTGATAAACGAGGTTTCTCTGTTGATACAGACTACGCTAAAGAGGTGTGGAACCAGCCGGTGAAGTCGTTCAAGCTACAGTATTTTAATCCGCAGACAATGGCAGTCTATGCCAATGGATATCACGCCAAGGTTGCTAAATCTCGTTATAGCAGTGACCGCTTTGCAGCGCACCGTGACCCGCAGGGGACTCACATAGTGGGGGTTGATGTTGACGTTCAGTACCAGATAGAGGCGTTTCCAAAGCCTGTTTCCCATTTAACCCCCGCTCATGATAAAACAGCCTCTGCAACCTATCGCTACGATTTAGAGCTTGATGCATCAGGTAATATTATCGGCGGAGAGTGGGCGATTAGCTCGCAGCGCAATCATCCTGATTTAATTACGTATGTTGCGACCCATGACCTAGTGCGTAGTCAGTTTGATAGCAAGATTAGCGGCAATACGCTAACGGAGGTATTACAAAGCTTACAGCCGCACTTTGCAAAGCAAACGTCAGCACGTAAAAGACCTTTGTTCAAAGTAGTAAAAGCACTCGCAAGATTATCCCAATAAAAAAGAGCAGCCCCTGAGCTGCTCTTAGTACTTCTATAATGTGTGCATTGACATAGCGATTTAGTGGTTAATGCGAATCCGAACACCATGCTTGTTAAAGCGAATAGCGCCATGGCGGTTTCGGATAGTAATTCCGCGTTTGTTGATGTGCTGTTGACCACGCTGATGGCGATTCATTCTCTTGCCACGTTGCGAGCGATGTTTACGTTGAGATCTCTCCCATCGCGCTGTTGGTTGGTGCGCGTGCTTAACGGCGGGACGGTGCCTTTTTTTAATCACACGGCGCTGAGGATTGTTGGCATAGTCTCTAACACGCTTTTGCGCATTTTTGATGTGGTTTTTTATCAGCCTATGCTCATGGTGTTGCAGCCCACCGCGATTATATGATCGGCTGAGTTGCGTAATGCGCGCATAGTCCTGACGGCATAATCGCTCTTCGTTGTGAGTGAGCGAGTTATTGTTTACCCCATTATTAATAAGCGTAAGCAGCAAGTTGATATTCACCGAGACGTTGTAGTTCGGCTTTGCTACGTGGCTTTTGTGGTGCTGGTTGTGATTGTTGGACGTGTGAGCGCTAGCTTGCATGGCTGATAGCAGCCCCACGGTGGCGAAACCTGTAATTAAGAGTTTCCTGAACATAATAGTTCTCCTGTCTTGATTAGAGCTTATATTAAGCTTGTGTTCAGGTATGCGTGAACATGTCGAAATTTAGGTCATTTAATTTTTAAGTTTACAAAGTCTTTACACAGGGGCAGTTTCTGAGTCTGTCGCGACCAGCTGTATTATACTGTTCGTCTATCTATAAGGAGTTAGACTAATCATGAGTATTTTATCGTCTCTAAAAGCGTTGTTTTCAAGTGAACCTGCGGCGCCAAAACAGCCTAAAGCGATGCCGTCAGAAGTCTATGAAGGTTTTGAGATTATCCCAATGCCTGCCGCAGAGGGTGGGCAATATCGTCTCAATGGCCTGATTCGAAAAGATGACAAAGAGCACCAGATGATTCGGGCGGATATGTTTGGTAGTGCGGATGACTGTGCTAATGAGATGAAGCGTAAATCCAAACTGCTAATTGATCAGATGGGAGATCGCTTGTTTAGCTAATGGAGGCTTTAATACTACGTCGCTAATTCAGCACATTTGAAAAAATATAGCCGGAGGGGTGTTTATTGCTTAGTGGAACAAAAGCGCCCCACGCAGTATAGTGATATGCACGCGATTAACTAGTAACGCTAATATTATAAGTGAGGCCTTATGACCGCTGAAGTCATTATATTAAATTCTTCTGGAGTGGCATTAGCTGCCGACAGTGCGGTTACTATCGGCGGCACAAAGATATTTAACACGGCGATTAAACTGTTGGCACTTTCAAAAGTTGAACCCGTGGGTATTATGATTTATGGCAATGCTGGTTTAATTGGTGTGCCATGGGAAACGCTGGTTAAGCTTTACCGAACTCAACTAAAAAACACTCAAATGGAAACGCTTGAGGACTACAGTGATGATTTTTTAAAATACATTACAGACCGTAAAGATTTGTTTCCGGACGCGTTAGAAAAACAGTGGGTAAGCAGTAATTTATTTCGCTATTACACATCACTTCGCGAAGCGCTGGTAGAAAAGCTTCGACCAGGGCTGACAGGTGGCGCGCCCGTTTCAAATGAAGACGTTGTTAAGCGCTTTGCGCAACTTGTGGATGAAAAACACAAGGCATTAGGCGCTGAAGCATTTGCCGAAGGGATGGATGAAGCCTTCGAAAAAAACACTCGCACTCATTATTTAGCGCTATTTAAAGAGTTTCAAGACGGGGTATTTCAAAGCCTAGAAAGATCCCCTAAGACTACTGAAAAGCTGAATGATTTAGGTGTTTATTTACATACGCGAGCCGTCTTTTCACGAGGCACTTCGGGGTTAGTCTTTGCAGGCTATGGCGAATCTGAAATCTACCCTTCTGTGGCTAATATTGAGTTAGAAGGGGTTATTCAGGGCCGTTTAAAATACCGTGTGCGTAAGGATAAATCGCGCAAGATAACGAGCAATCGAGATTCCTTTATTTACCCGTTTGCACAAGAAGATATGGTTAATCTGTTCATGAATGGGGTTAACAATCAGGTGCTTGCTCATATGCAGAGTGCTTTGACGTCATTGATACAGAAGGTGCCTGATTTGATTAAAGATGAAGATTTAAAATCTGATGAGCGCTCAGCGGCTGAAATAAAAGATGAGTTGTTATTAAGCCTTCGCGCTGCACTAGGAACCTACTACCAAGAATTTGGTCAGCACATTAGAACGGCTCATATTACCCCAGTTATGAACATGGTAAGGGTGTTACCAAAAGATGAGTTGGCTGCGATGGCTGAGGCATTGGTGAATCTTACGGCATTCAAGCGAAAGGTTACCAATACTTTAGAAACCGTGGGCGGCCCGGTTGATGTTGCGGTGATATCAAAGGGTGACGGATTGGTTTGGGTAAAGCGGAAGCACTATTTCCCTCCAGAGCTCAATGCGAGCTTTTATAAGAACTACTTCAGAGGTATAGAGAATGACTGATATCCCTGCTAACAAGCTGTTTCATACGCTCGAGCAGCTCAACGTAGAGCTGTTTCCACAAGCATTTGCGGCGCCGGAGCAAGGTACGGCTAAAGAAGGTGAGATAGATGAGGCAGAAATTCTGGCCAACAAATTAATCGATAGCCTTTTAAATCCACCGAGCGAGGAAGCGATATGAATGAGTTTATTGTGCTCTATTGGCATTGGATTGTCTTAGGTGTTGGCTTAATGGCGCTTGAGATATTACTTCCCTCGTTTGTGGCGCTTTGGTTTGGCGCGGCGGCCGTGATAGTGGGAGTGTTATTGATGCTGATACCGTCACTTTCAGTCGCGATCCAAGTCTTGCTGTGGGTCGTCTTTTCGATACTGCTGACCTGGCTGTGGTTTCGCTATATGCAGCCTTTGGCGGTGGATAAAACTAAAGCAGGTTTATCGCGTGAGGCGATCGTTGGCGAGACGGGACAAGTGCTGTCTGCCCCCACGACTGAACGCCGTGGGGTTATGCGGTTTTCAGTGCCTATTTTAGGGGCTGACGAATGGCCATTCATTTGTAACGATGCTGTGAGTGCAGGGGATCGTGTACGGGTTTCGGATATTTCAGGTAATGACCTGATTGTGAATAAAGTGTGAGGAGTTTGAGATGATTGATGTAGGTTTAATTTTAGCGTTAGCATTGTTTTTTATCGTCTTTTTGACGATTTCAAAAGGAGTGCGTTTAGTCCCACAAGGGTACAAATGGGTGGTACAGCGCTTGGGTAAGTATCACGCAACGTTGCAACCTGGGTTAAATATTATCATTCCGTTTATTGATTCGGTGGCGCACAAAGTAACAACTAAAGATATTGTTTTAGATATTCCGTCACAGGAAGTCATCACGCGCGACAATGCTGTCATTGTGGCTAATGCCGTAGCATATATTAATATCGTTTCACCTGAAAAAGCGGTATACGGCGTTGAAAACTATGTGGTGGCTATTCAGACACTGGTACAAACTTCACTGCGTTCTATCATCGGTGAAATGGATCTCGACTCGGCGCTATCTTCTCGCGATCTTATTAAATCTAAACTTAAAGGGATGATTTCAGACGATATTGCCGACTGGGGTATTGTGCTTAAAACCGTCGAGATTCAGGATATTAACCCGTCAGGGACGATGCAGCATGCGATGGAAGAGCAGGCGGCTGCAGAGCGTGCCAGACGCGCAACAGTGACGCGAGCAGGTGGTGAGAAGGAAGCGCAAATTTTAGAGGCTGATGGCCGTTTAGAGGCGTCGCGTCGCGATGCTCAAGCGCAGGTGATACTGGCGGAGGCAAGCCAACGTTCTATTGAAATGGTCAGCACAGCGATTGGTGAGAATGAAATTCCGGTGATTTACTTATTGGGTGAAAAGTACATAGGTTCACTGGAGAAGTTAGCCGAGTCTAGTAACAGTAAAACGCTTGTCCTACCGGCTGATATTCCTGCTGCCATCAAAGGGATGATGGGGAAAAAATAAAGCGGCTATATGCAACGTTAAAAAGCTTGATGTGCGAAATGCCATCGCAATCGATGTGTATTTCGCACAGTTATAAATTGAGGCTCAGTAATTTGAAGCTCAAGCTTTATTATCGCTTTGCTGCTCATCAAGTTCATTGAGATATTTAAAGAGTAATCTCGCTGATTTGGGCGGCTTGTTATGTTTAATTTCTTTGTTGGCATTTCGAATCAGCTGCCTTAAGTGCTGAGCATCGCAGTTTTTTAATGTGCTAACCAGTTCGGTTAATAAAGCATTGTCTCCAGCGATAAGTTTATCACGCCACTGCTCTGTGCGATGCAAGCGCTCCACGGCCTCTTTTTGCGGGGCGTTTTGCCTCTCCATGATAAGTTCTATAGCATCAATGTCTTCTTCATCAAAACGTCCTGCGATATAGCGAAGTTGGCGCTGTAGGGCCGCGCGTTCAATACGCCGTGCCAAATCAAATGCGTCACGCATACTTTCAGAAAGCGGGATTGCCTCGTAGTGAACAGCAGGAAGTGCAATGATTCGCTTAGCTAGCGCCTGCAAAGCGTACAGTTCGCGTTTAATTAACGTCTTATTAGGACGTTCAGCATAGGTGAATTCTTGTGTTTCTTCGTCCCAAGGCATTGTCTTATCTTCATAGTTAAGCGTAGTGTTGAAGTTTAACACTTTTATTATTTGATGCCACGGTAGCATGCAATACGCAGTTTAATTAATCGCTTAGCTTAAGTTATAAAGCTTACTGTCAGGCACCTGACAAACCATAAAAATAGCAGCCCACAAAAAAAGGATGAGCTTTTTTAAGCTCATCCTTTTAAAACACTTAATAGGCTATCAATAATGATAGCCCAACTCACACCTCGCTGGTGGTTAGCGAGCTTTTAAGTAGTTAGTTAGTGCACGATACTTTGCAGAGTTTGGATTTTCAGGACGCTCTAGCATCGCAAAGTAATTACGGTTATCGATGTTAGAAATACCATTGAAGTGCATCATAATGCCAGCACCACTGCGGCCCCAAGCATTTAAGTACTGCTGGTATGACTGTATCATGCGAGAGTCGCGATTAGCTTTTGAGAACAGCTCAAAAATCTTCTCATCATAAATGACATGAGGACGGTCGACACGCAGCAAGTGCTGCCCACCTTCGTAGGCCACAAGCTGTTTACCGTACTTTTTAGCCAATGCTACGTTAGGGGTAATTCTATTTTTCATCGCACGGGGAATAGCACCACCTGGGATTTTATCATCAATCAAGTTGCCTCGATTAATTTCAGAGAACAGGTTTCTCATGCCCGCTTCACCCGATTTAGCCCAATTGCGCAGCTGTGCACGGTTCTCGATACGTGCAATGTAATCACCAAAATAAGGTGCTACGCCATATGCGTCGATTTTCTTATGGCAATTGCCGCCCGCTAGTGGGCAACTCATTAGCTCTTCACCCATTGCTGGGGCACCGGCATAGGCTGAAAGCACACAGACAACTCGGCGTTCTTGACCGGCAAATACGCGTTTCCATATGTCACAGATTTGGCCTGTGCGCAGCGCATTGTAGTTAAGCGCTAGCTTTAAGTTACGTGCCCCTTGGTTGAGCTTAGGGTATGCACGAGGCCAGCGTTTTAAACCTTCACGTGTCGCGTGATGTGTTGCAGGGTACATGTAGTTCCAAATTTCATTGGAATATTCTACATAAACCTTAAGCCCACCTTTAAGTTTTTGCTTAACGGTTTGAGCAAAACGATACATCAATGTGTCATCACCAAGGTGTGGCATTGAAAACCAAGGGTCTGAGTTAACAAGGTTTGAAAGCTCAACCATTGTCTCCACAGGCATACCTGCGTTGCCGTTATAAAATGCATGGTTAGGCGTCGTACGCTGTTCCCAACGGGTGAACTTGGTGTCCTTAGTATTCTGCCATGGCATAAAACGAATCGAGTTAAACGGACGGATCGTGTTCACATAGTCTGGGTTAAATTTCTGCCGGCTCGCCACTTGGACAAAACGTTTAGGAATAACCTTGATATCACGAATGTATTGCTGTGGATTGATACGCGTCACATGCAAACGTAAATTACGCTTGGTTGAGTTCAAGGTGAACTCAATGCGCCCAGGCTGCTGGCTAGTAACAACTAAGTCGCCAAGGGCTTTAATGTCAGCATCACCTTGGTAGGTCACAACATAGTCACCTAGCGTAAAGAACTCACCTAAATCCCAAATTGCACTAATTGAGGTATAAATAGGTGCTTCACGAGAGGTAGGTAGTCGCATCGGCCAGCCGAAGCGGTCAACTTTTACCTTTTCAGTTTCACCCGTATTAAACGAGATCTTTTTAGTACAGCCGGGATCGATGGGTTTATCGTTTTGCCAGTCGTAGTTACAAGAGGTTATCCATCCGCGGGACACTTTAAATTTATCAATAAAAGGATTAGATACCGATATTTGTGCTAAACCACTCGTATTAAAACCGAGTTTATTACCTGGGTTAGCATGCGCCACACCGGCGAGTGCAATTAAAGCGGCACTAAGGCCTAAATTGCGCAAACGTTTCATCACAAGCTCCTTGTTCATCAGTCGCTGATTTCCTTGTTTTTGTATGCAGGCCTTGAACGGGGTCGTGTGGGGACACGGACGACAAGGCATGACTTGCGTTAATCGGAATTTTTAAATGTGTTTTAAGTTAAGTTGCCTCAAATACTTGTTGGGGGGAACAAAATAAGTGATAGGAACCGCATTAAAGTTCATGACACTTTGGTCATCTACGTTTGGATTAAGTTCGCACAAACCAAAATTAATCCATTCGTCACGGAGTATGACATATTTCGCCTAATCATCAAATAATTGCTAGGTCACCTTTAGATTCTAACCAAGCCTTGCGATCAGGCGCACGTTTCTTTGCAAGCAGCATATCCATGGTTGCATCGGCACCTTCTGGGTCTTCTAGCGTTAGTTGAATAAGGCGGCGCGTATCGGGCGACATACTGGTTTCACGAAGCTGGCCTGGGTTCATTTCACCTAGGCCTTTAAAGCGGGTTACCGAGACTTTGCCTTTAAGCTTTTGTGATTCGATGCGGTCCATAATCGCTTGACGCTCGCTTTCATCAAGTGCGTATTCGACCTGTTTCCCAATATCGACACGATAGAGTGGGGGCATGGCAATGTAGACGTGACCCGCCTCGACCATGGGGCGAAAATGCTTAACAAATAAGGCACAAATGAGCGTGGCAATATGTGCTCCATCTGAGTCGGCATCGGCTAAAATACAAATCTTACCGTAGCGTAGGTTACTGATGTCGGGTGAGCCTGGCTCAACCCCAACCGCCACAGAAATATCATGGATTTCCTGAGAGCCAAGCACTTGGTCAGAGTCAACTTCCCAAGTATTTAAAATTTTACCTCGCAGCGGCATGATGGCTTGAAATTCACGATCTCTTGCCTGTTTGGCAGAGCCGCCCGCCGAATCACCCTCTACTAAAAAAATCTCGGTCATACTAAGGTCTTGAGAAGAACAATCGGCAAGTTTCCCGGGTAGTGCTGGGCCACTTGCTACCTTTTTGCGAATGACTTTTTTGCTGGCCTTCTGACGTTTCTGGGCATTGTTTATGACATGTTCAGCAATCTCATCCCCAATATCTGGGTGCTGATTTAGATAAAGGCTAAACGCATCTTTAAGCGCGCCAGAGACAAACCCTGCAGCATTGCGTGAGGAGAGTCGCTCTTTTGTTTGCCCAGCAAACTGTGGCTCACTCATTTTGTAAGAGACAATAAAGCAAATTCTGTCCCAGACATCCTCTGGAGCAATTTTAATACCGCGTGGCAATAAATTTCTGAACTCGCTAAAGTCTCTTAGCGCGTCAGTGAGGCCTGTGCGTAGCCCGTTAACGTGGGTGCCATCTTGAGTGGTTGGGATAAGGTTAACATAGCTTTCCTGAACCAGTTCACCCCCCTCTGGTAACCAATTAATGGCCCATTCAACCGCTTCTTTTTCAGTATTTAAGACACCAGAAAAAGGATCGTCAGGCAGTGAAATATACTCTTTAATTGAGTCGACTAAATAGTCGGTCAGGCCATCTTCATAATACCATTCGGTGGTATCATTTTTTGCCTCCTCGACAAAAGTAACATGCAGACCCGGGCATAAGACGGCCTTTGCGCGAAGATTATGTTTAAGTCTTGAGACTGAAAATTTAGCAGTATCAAAATATTGTGAATTAGGCCAAAAGTGTAGGGTGGTTCCGGTGTTCTTTTTGCCAACCGTGCCGATCACTTCAAGTTCTGAAGCTTTATGGCCATTTTCAAAGGTCATTTTGTATTCTTTGCCGTCGCGTTTGATGCGCACGTCTAAGATTAGTGAGAGCGCATTAACAACGGATACGCCCACCCCGTGCAACCCGCCGGAGAATTGATAAGTTTTATCTGAAAACTTGCCCCCTGCGTGCAACGTACACAAAATAACCTCAATGCCTGGTAATTGCTTTTCGGGATGAATGTCAACCGGCATGCCTCGGCCATTGTCAGCAACGGACAGTGAGCCATCGGCATGTAGTACGACGTGGATTTTTGTAGCAAAGCCTGATACCGCCTCATCAACACTGTTGTCGATGACCTCTTGGGCAAGATGATTGGGACGGGTTGTGTCGGTGTACATGCCGGGACGCTTTCGCACCGGATCTAAACCGCTTAATACTTCAATTGCCGCCGCATTATATTCGCTTGCCATAGACATTCAAAACTTTGATAAATTGAAGAAAATAGCGTTTCTTGTAGCGTAGGTAAAGACTTTAATTTTCGAAGGTAAAAAAAAGGCCCTCAACGAACGTGAGGGCCTAATTATTCTCTAAAATTTAGAGGGTTGGAGTTATGGAATATTCACCGTAATTACACCATCGTCGGTTCCACCTTGACCATCTGAGACGGTTAAGTAAATGGTGTCGGTATCGCCTGAACTAATTTCGCTGTAGTTAGGTGTATATTGCAACACAGTTCCACTAAAACTGATCGTTCCGTTTAGCGCATCAGCAACGGCTACATAAACACTGTCGCCGTCTGCGTCAGACAGGTAACTGGCAATATCCATGGTGGTAGAGCCCGAAGCGTTAGCTGTAATGCTAGGTATCGGGGCAACAACCGGCGCGTTATTGTCGTTTTTCACATCAATGTCAACACGTTCGCTTACCAAGTTTCCGTTGCCATCTGATACTTCGTAATAGAAAGAGTCAGCACCGACGTAGCCATTATTCGCCTGATAGATAACGTCATTGCCAGAGATAGTGACCGATCCGTTACTTGGACCACTGTGCGTTCTTACAATCGATAAGGTATCACCTTCAGGGTCAGAGTCATCAGCTAATACGCGAATAGTTACTGGGAAATACCCCTGTATCGCTGCGTAGTTAGGACTTAGATTAGGAGGCTGATTAACCGCCATGACATCAACAGTAACAGTTGCTGTATCAGTATCACCTTCAGCATCACAGGCTGTATAGACAAAAGAATCTCTGCCGGTAAACCCGGTATTTGGTGTATAAATGACGTCTCGTCCATTGCTCGAGATAGTGACAAAGCCATTGCTTGGGTTAGACGCAATGTTACTAACGCAATTGCTACCACCATCTGGATTGACATCATTGACGGCAACATTGATTGTTACTGGTGTCTCATAGTTAGTGCTTACTCCATCATCTACCGCATTTAAGCCTTTTGATGCCTCGACCGTAACGTTTGCTGTTGCCGTAGCATCGTGCCCGTTGCCATCATTGACGGTATAAGTATAGCTATCAACGCCTACGTAACCTGAGTTTGGTGTGTATACAACACTATTTCCTGAAACAGCGATTGAGCCATTTGACGGTGGCGTTGTTCCAGTAATCGTTAGCGTATCGCCATCTGGGTCTGTGTCGTTGTCGACGACAGGCATGGTAACAGGCGTATTGATAGTGGTCGTAGTCGCGTTGTCTCTAACAATAGGTGGCTGATTGCCTGCACCTACGGTTATGGTGACCGTTGCTGTATCCGTTCCACCTTCGGCATCGCACGCAGTATAAACAAATGTGTCCGTACCAGTGAAACCTGCATTAGGTGTGTAGATAATGTCAGTTCCATTGGCAGAGATTGCAACTGACCCATTGCTTGGGCCGGTTGCGATATTACTCACGCAGGTAGTCGTGCCATCGGGGTCGCTGTCGTTACTGGCAACGTTAATCGTAACTGGTGTATCAAACGGCGTGCTGGCAGAGTCGTCAACGGCAACAGGGTTTTGATTAACCGCGCTCACCGTGACAGTTACCGTCGCTGTGACAGGGTGGCCGTTGCCATCGTTGATGGTATAGGTGAAGCTATCGGTTCCGACAAAGCCTGCACTTGGTGTGTAGACGATGTTGTTACCTGAGATTGCTGTTGTGCCGCCGCTTGAGGTCGCACCTACACTCGTAATCGTAATGGTATCACCATCAATGTCACCGTCATTAGCTAGAACGCTAATAGTCACAGGTGTGTCTTGAGGGGTTGTGTCGCTATCATCACTCGCCGCAGGTGGATAGTTCACATCATTGACCGTTACAGTGACCGTTGCGGTGACATTGTTGCCATCGGTATCTGTCATTGTATAGTCAAAGGTATCGGTGCCGGTGAAACCTACCGCTGGAGTGTATGTGATGTTTCCATTAGCAATAACGGCCGAACCATTCGCGGGTGCTGTGTTGCTTACCAGCGAGAGGGCATCCCCATCTGGGTCTGAATCGTTGCCTAAGACGTTGATGGTGACCGCTGTGTTTTCGTTAGTCATCTCTGAGTCATCAACTGCTGCAGGGGCCATTTTCACATCAGTAATGGTCACCATAACAGTGGCTGTAGCATTGTTACCTTGACCGTCTGTGATTATGTAATCAAACGTATCTTGGCCAAAGAAGCCCGTGTTCGGCGTATAAACGATATCACTACCACTGATACTAACCGAACCGTTAGCAGGGTTTGTTGCACTGACAATCGATAATGTGTCGCCATCAGGGTCGCTGTCATTACCTAAAACAGGAATGGTTGTCGGCATGTTTTCAGGTGTGGTGCGAGCATCATCAACCGCAATTGGTGCGACATTAACGTCGGTGATAGTGATGGTGACCGTCGCTGTTGCATTATTGCCATCGCTATCGGTAATGGTGTAATCGAACATATCCTGACCGTCGTAGCCGTTGTTAGGCGTATAGGTGATATCGCCTCCCACAACACTCACCGAGCCATTCGATGGATTAGTCGCGCTAACGATTGAGATAGCATCCCCATCAGGATCGCTGTCATTGGTTAACACAGGGATAGTGACGGGTGTATTTTCAGGGGTTGTACGCGCATCATCAACCGCGGTAGGGGCCATTTTCACATCGGTAATGGTCACTGTGACGGTAGCTGTTGCATTGTTGCCCTGACCGTCTGTGATCGTGTAGTCAAAGGTATCTTGGCCAGAGAAATCCGTAGTTGGTGTATAAACAATATCACCACCGCTTATGCTGACCGTGCCGTTAGCAGGGTTGGTCGTACTCACAATGGATAATGTATCGCCGTCAGGATCACTATCGTTGCCTAAAGCAGGAATAGTGGTCGGCGTGTTTTCAGGTGTGGTGCGAGCATCATCAACCGCAACCGGCGCGACATTGACGTCGGTGATGGTGATGGTTACTGTCGCTGTTGCATTATTGCCATCGCTATCGGTAATAGTGTAATCAAACGTGTCTTGACCGGCATAGCCGTTGTTAGGCGTATAAGTGATATCGCCTCCCACAACGCTTACCGAGCCATTCGACGGATTAGTCGCGCTAACGATTGAGATAACATCCCCATCAGGGTCGCTGTCATTAGTTAATACAGGGATAGTGACGGGTGTGTTTTCAGGTGTGGTACGTGCATCGTTAGTTGCCACGGGTACTGACTTTACTGCGGTGACATTAACGTTGACGGTGGCTGTTGTTGAGTTACCTTTTCCATCGCTCACGACATAAGTAAAGCTGTCTGTACCCGAGAAACCGGCATTTGGCGTGTAAACGACCTGATTATTAACAATGGTAACAACGCCATTGCTTGCTTGTCCTAGTGTCATTACCTCTAGTGCATCGCCATCAGGGTCAGTGTCATTAGCAATCACATTGATTGTGACAGGCGTGCCTGCAGGTGTCGTGCTGTTATCGTTAACCGCATTAGGTGCCTGATTAACATCATTGACAACAATATTGACCGTGGCAGTGGATTGATTGTTATTACCGTCAGTCACGGTGTAGGTGAAAGTATCCGTTCCTGAAAAATCAGCATTGGGTGTGTACTGGATTTTCCCATCAACCAATTGAACCGTTCCATTGGCTGGATTGGTCATATTGGCAATTGTTAGAGTGTCCCCATCAGGGTCATTGTCATTGGCAATAACGTCAATGATGACCGGTGTCGCCTCACTGGTGGTTGCAGTGTCATCAACACTGACGGGTGCATTATTGATAGCAACAGGGACATCAACTGTCACCCTTGACGTGGTTTCGTTGCCCTCTGCATCAACTGCGGTATAGGTGAACGTGTCTGTGCCGCTAAAGCCTGGATTTGCAACGTAAACAACGCGGTTATCAACAATCGTAACGGAACCATTAGCAGGTTGCGAAACTTTCACTAACGTCAGGCCAGCACTATCATTGGCTAGTACGTCCATCGTTGTATCACGATCGTTTAGGGTAAATTTGTCATCAACTGTTTTGGTCGCTGTGCGAGTGGTGTAAGTACTAATAGATTTGTTGTGGCTAATCGTGTTTCTAATTGCACGTTTAATCCAAATAGGGGCGGATGGAACGACCTCTGTTTTCCAAACGAAACGAGACGGCATGCCCGGTGTTGCAGGAATTGCAGGAATCCCTGGGCGCCCTGGCTGAGCGGCTCGGCCAGGTTGTGCTGGGCGACCTGGATGGCCTGGGCGTCCTTGAACAGCCGGTCTACCAGGAATCGCTGCAACGGCCGGACGACCCTCTTGAACCAACACATTGCGATATTGAGTTTGATTAGCCGCTTTTTTAACCGAACGCTCGGTCACGTATTCAAGATCAACGCGGCGGTTTCTAAAGTCATCATCTTGACGGTCATATTTTGGACTGCCTTTACCTAAACCACGTGCAATCAAGTGATCTGGGTTAAAGCCTTTTTCTGTCAAGTAGTCCCGTACGGCATTGGCGCGGTTTTCAGATAAACGCTGGTCATATGCTGGGTCACCTAAACCACAGGTATTACCGGTGATGCGTATGGCGCCAAGATAGCCATGCCCACGAATTTGGCCAACGATCTTATCTAGATTGCGCATTGCTGATGATGTCAGCTTGGATGAATTTAACTTGAAGAATGTTTCATTCTCAAGCTTCATGGTTGTTTTAACGAACTCATGTCCAGGCGTGTTGGTCGCTCGTCGCTCGTAGCGTGGAGGAACGGCTGCACGGCCAGGTCGTCCTGCGATCGCCGCTCTGCCGGGCGTGCCGCGAGTCGCTGGAATAGCAGGCCTTGCTGGAATAGCGGCTCTTGCCGGAATGGCAGGTACTGCGGCGCGGCCAGCGCGGCCAGGTGAGCCAGGGATTTCTACGCGGCGTCGACTAGCACGATTTCCCGCCTGATAAACGCCGTCACCCCCAAATTCATAACGGTAGCCCAGTCTTGCGCCAAAGTCGGTGTTTTTAGTGTCATTGCCGCCAGAGACTTGATTGCCTGATACGTCAAGCGTAATACTGTGTGGCGAGTCGTGAAAGAACTGTTCGATACCCGCCGACAGTGTTGCTTTACCCGGGCGGTCTTCGTTATCTGCAAACTCGGTTCCAAACTCGTAATCGATGCCACCACGGATACGCGTCAGTGTACTGTCTAGAAAAGTACCGACTTGAGCACCCACGCTGTAGTCATAGGCGCGTGTGGTTATATCCCCGTTGACGGTGTCTTCACTAATACTTTTACTCACCGTACCCGACCAGAAAAG
>ENA-ORXT01001017-ORXT01001017.1-marine-metagenome-genome-assembly--contig:-NODE-1017-length-39942-cov-181.802659_pt1 | contig 39942 bp, 32 predicted proteins | sample MGYA00237868_ERZ511482 | MGnify/ENA metagenome assembly ERZ511482 | reverse complement strand
AGACCTTATTCATATGGGAAGTTTAGTCTATTAATTGACAGTCTTGAATTTGATTTGAACACGTTTACCCTGAATTACTACCTCGCTTTTAAAGGTATTTGGCAATAAACGGGGTAACGAATCTAACCCAGTTAAAAGCAACCTAAAAGGTATTTGACAGAATTAAATTATATCCAAGTAGTTGTACGATTTTGACCTAAAAGTGCCAAAGTCATATCAGCTTGACCAACAGTTCTCTTACTTCTGAATTTATTTACTACTACTGGACATGCCTATGAATACAAACTTATTCTGATAAGATCCGTTAGTTAGGAGTGGTAAAACAAAATTTGAAACCTTATTTCTTTATGACTCCTTAGGTATATTGATAAATTATTCACAAATGAAATATAGCTTAATTCGACTATTATCCTTAATCTGCTTATTCACTCAAGTGGCTTGCAGTCAGGGTAATAATACTGACAAAAACTCTAAAATGAAGAATCATGTAGAAGAAGGTACCTACTGGAATGAAGGTATGGCAGAGGTAGCTATATATGACCTACAGCAGAACCGATATAAAGATTTAAATGAGGGACAGCTGGTCTCGATATTTGTCACCGAAGACTTTTTATATGATAAGCAAGTGAAGAATGATCACTACAAAGAGAAGAAGAGTACTCCTATTTTGAAAAACATCCAGAATCGAAAATTTCCGACAGGTGTTTATGATTATAGTTTGTTTAGCTCAGCGTTTACACCATTGGATAGGAATAAATTTCCCAAGACATTAAAAGTCTCGGGGTCGTCACAAGAGTGGTGTGGGACGACTTACACTCAGCTCAATTATCGAAACAAATCTTATGTATCTACTTTGCACTCTTATTTTGAAAGCGAAGCAGATCGAAAAGATAATTTTACAGATGGCTATACAGAAGATGGATTATTCAATGTGCTGCGTATGAATCCTGATATGCTTCCTACGGGAGACATAGACTTTATTCCTTCAGTCAATGTGCTTCGGCTGAAGCATCTGGAATCAAAGACATACCAAAGTACAGCTACACTACAATCTTACACAGGTTCAGATTTTAAAGGAGATAACTTGAAAGTGTACCACATCAGCACACCAGCATTGAAACGGGATGTCAAAATCGTATTCGAATCTAAAAGTCCATTTCAGATCGTCGGATGGACAGATCGTTATCCTTCGGTATTTGATCAGCAGCTACGGACGACTAAGGCGACTTTGACTAAGGTAGATCGCTTAGCTTATTGGAAGCTTAATTCTCTTGGTGATGAATCCTTGCGTAAGAAGTTTAGGCTTAAGTAATTCTTTGATATGAGATGAAGAGAGATATGAGTTATAGGTTATCAAAATACTCAAAATAAAAATCTGTTCAAGAAAGATCATAGCTTAAAGAATAACTAATGAAAACATTATAAAATGGCTAAACGAACTGCAATACCATTAGATATAAAAATTCAGGTATTAACAGAATCAGGATATAGGTGTGCTGTACCAACTTGTCGTTCAATACTATTAATTGATCTCCATCATATGGTTGAAGTTGCTGAAGGAGGTAGTAATGACCCATCAAATTTACTACCACTTTGCCCAACCTGTCATGCTTTATACCATCGGCAAAAAATCTCTCAAACTTCAATATATGCGTGGAAATCACTCATCGTATCGTTAAACGCCTCATTATCAATATCGGCTTTAGATGAGATTCTATTTATATCTAATCAACCTATAGAGTTAGAGCTATCTGCTGATGGTATTTCCAAATTTTCTAATTTAATTGGTTCAGGATATGCAACTTGGAGCGGCTCCCAATCAGAGATAAAAGAGATTAAACCAAAAGATAACCTTAAATCAAATAAGGGTTTGGAAAGAATTAAACATCTGGCATCACAAGCATCAGGTGTGGTATTTGTTCCAGCAAAATATACTATAAAACTAACTGATAAAGGAAATCAATTAGTTAAAGCATTAAAAGAGGGGGACCTCAACCCATTAGAATTAAATTGAAACAAGGTTACTTCTAAATAGATTTAAGATTAGAATAGGGACTAAATATAGCTGGATTTAAAATTGGATAAAGAGAAGAAAATCATGATATGAACCAAACACGAAACAAGACGACCTATAACACAGCATTATGATAGAATCACTCCTACGTCGTGACTCTGCATATGCATAATCCGTTATGAGATATTTAGATATGAGATAAAGAGAGATATGAGTTATGAATTATGACAAAAGAGAGATGTGACTGAGCTCAGTAGTTCGATCAAGTCTACCACATTCCAATATTTTTTCAAGAATCTTGTGAAAGATGCTTAAAAGTATTGAAATGTGGGATATAGACTCTTAATGAAATATTTATGATTACTGCCCTATAATAGCCACTAGTGCTCATATATCTATTATAAAAGAGAAATTGGTTTGGGACCTTTTAACTTAATAACACATTTCATTCATGTATTATGCTCGATCTATTTTCCTACCGATAGCTATCGATATAGAATAGTATCAGTATAACGCATCGGTAGCAATGCATAAGATAGAACTTTAGAATGCAGCTTCCTCCTTAGTCAACTTGATGAACTCATTGCATACGATGTCACAGGATGTACGCTTGATTCCGTCTTTTGATTCATAGCTGTTGTATTTGATCTGTCCTTTCACAGCGACTTGATGTCCTTTCTTCAAGCTCTGATTGATGTACTCTGCAGTCTTACCCCAGGCTATGACATTATGCCATTGAGTGTCTTGGACTTTCTCGCCTTTATTGTTTCTATAGTACTCACTTGTGGCGAGTGAAAATTTGGCAAGTGCAGAGCCACTATCAAAGGTCTGAAAGCTGATGTCTTGTCCAATGTTACCGATAAGTTGTACTGAATTTCTTAATGATTTCATAGTGTAATTTTTTGTATCCCGATCATGTCGGAACGTGTGAAACAAAAAATTGATCTGTTGTTATGATCAATGTTGAAGCAAATATGTGGTGGACAATGTGTATGACTCGATTACTAAACGGCTAATGTCGTTTGTAGCTGCATGTAGCCGTTTGTATGATACTATATGTACTGATAATCAATTAGTTAGATAAATAAAATTTTCTTCAAATACTGAAAACGATTAGAAAAATTAGTCGATCATAGCACTGAAGACTTGAAAAACAGGAGTTCCGAAGCTCGATTGTAAGGGCTCGAAAGCTGCTTTGAAGCGTGAATGCCTCCATTTTTTGCCTCAATATTAGATTACCAATCGAGCATTCTTGTAGCTCATAAATAGGGTATTCAATCCAATGTACACGCCATCCATCTTAAAATTAATGAAGATTAAAATTAGTAAAGTACATTAACTAATTTTAATCTTTGTATTTTCAAGAATCCCTAAAGTATTAAGAGTTCATTCAAACCAATTTATATGGTCAAATCATTTTCTTTACTATCAGCAGTAATCCTTTCTATGCTTCTCACAGCATGTCAGAAAAGGATCTCATCAGATGGATCAGATATCCCCGTACATCTTGCACAGGCCTCAGGGGCTACGGTCGAGAAGACCTTAGATGACAGGAAAGCAGCAGAAAGAAAGTATACGCTCCTCGAAAGAGAATTAGAATACATTATGGTCATCTGGCCCGGCGAATATGATAATGTAGAACAATTGGACTTTGATAAGTTCGCTGGTATGCCAGATGTGAGTCATGGCCAACATTTGAGGGTACATCACCACGCACAGCGGCTAAAGTCATCAAGATTAGGCGAGTATGTCATGTATATAGAAGAGTATATTCATGATGATCCTTCAGATATCCAGAGACAGAGTATCTATGTTCTTTCTCCAGACGAAGAAGCTAAAGAAATTAAAATTAATGTCTATCACTTTAACAATGCTCAAGCACGATTATCGATGAAAAAAGAGATTGATGATCTGAATCAGTTGACTTCTTCATCTTCTTCATTAATCAGAGGATGTGATATGATATTGCGCAGAGAAGGTATGGCCTTTCGAGCAGTGACGGAGGATAAATTCTGTATTGTCGATAATGAAGAAAAAGGCTTATCCATAGATCATCAGTTTAGGATAGCGGAGAGGGAGTATTGGTATGAAGAGATTAAGTACGATAATACCACTGAGCGACGACTATCAGATGAATTCCAGCAAGCTCCTTATCAGTTAGAAAAATCAAGATGCTTTATTTGTATGATCGATTTCCCGAAAAAAGAAGGAGGTCGACCTACCGTAACTCATCACTATATAGATATACATGACCAGGGAGGCAAATTTGAATTTGATTATCTCGATGGTCGGCATATGGTCTTAGGTATGCGGAATACGTGGTCCTTTGGGATGCAGCGTGAAACCTTCGTTATATTTATTCAAGAAGAGTCTCAGTCAGGAACAACCCTGATCTATTCTTGGGGAAATCCCGGAGCTGATCGCATTGGGTTTAACCCTGGTTGGATCAGGGTGCAGTGTGATCTCGATACTCCAGAAAATAGAAAATTTCAACAAGGTTTACGACCAGATTCTTAACTCAGTCAGTTTTATCTTTTTTGAAGATTTTTCTGGATCAGAGGCTATAAAACTATTATTTTAAATTCTTTGGCCAGCTGATTTCGAATTGAGATCCGATTCCGACTTCAGATTTTGTAAGAAAAATTTGACCTTGATGTTGATCCATAATTCTTCTACAGATGGAAAGTCCGATTCCCGTGCCTTCATATTCTGTATTTGAGTGTAGTCTTGTGAACATTTCGAATATTGATTCTTGATACTCTGGTTCGACCCCTATCCCATTATCGATGAATAAAAGACGATAAGTCGATTCGCAGCTCTCATTTATAATCTTAATAATTGGCTTTTTCTGGATGTTATATTTTATGCTATTTGCGATTAAATTTTGAAAGAGCAGCTGGAATTGAGTCATGTTGACAGGAGTCACTGGTAAATCGTCAGAGATTACATTTTCATGAGCATTCAGAAGGCTCATGACGAAATCTAATATTTCATTTAGATCAGTCAGCTCATAAGTGATGATCTGGCTATCTACTTTAGAATAGGCTAAGATGTCACTGACTAAGCGGTTCATATGGTTGGCACTCTTTCCTACGAAGTCTAAGTATCTTTCAGCTTTTTCAGTATTATCTCTCTCGATTTCTCGCTTTGCTAAATTGACGAAGCTGCTGATATTTCTTATGGGACTTTTGAGGTCGTGAGAAGCTATATAAGCGAATCTTTGTAGTTGAGTATTAAGTAATTCCAATCGTTCGTTTTGAGTTTCAATGAGCTGCTGAGATGAGACCAGCTCAGTATTCACTGATCTTAAATCTGATAATGTCTGGTTTAGATTATTCGAATAAAGCTTAATTTCTTTTAGTCTTGTTCTGGCGAAGTGGGTGATGCTAATGGCTGTAATCGTAAAGAATAATATTGGCGTAATCGTTAAGACTCGATAATCATACACAGGGGGATAGATAGCTTCAATATACTTGAATGTGACTAAGGTCAATATGATCACTGCAATGAAAAGAAAAGTTGTTGTCTTATCTTCAAAAAGATAAACGCAAGAAAGAATTAATAAGAGAAATAATACATCTACACCAAGCTTAGATCCAAAAATAAAATGGATTAAGGCTAATTGAACCAAGTAGTATATAATCACATAAAGGCTAGCGGAATAGTGTTTATGCTTAGCATTAAGTCCCAGTATTATCAAGCCCAATGAGCCCATTAAAGTATAGAACAAGATCAGATTCCCATTAAAATTAATCAGATTTAATCCTATGTAGATGAGGTATACGGGGACACTCAGGAGATAAAAATTGTTCATGATCCTGATCTTAATCCGATCAAATACGTCATATTCTGGTTTTATACCAGTATTAGACAAAGACACTAAAAGTTGTATCAAGGACATAATTGGATTACATGTGCAATATAGATATTACAATTAGGAATATAGAATTTCTTCTATCTGCAGCCAACTTTAAAGCGGATATACGAGTATCTTATTAGTGTATATCGCTGATATTGTCAGTCAAATCTGAATCAAATCATACTTGAAGGGATCGATTACAATTCTTAATATACTGATGATATTTTATACCGATAGCTATCGGTATAAAATAGATCAATTATAATACTCGAAAGAAATAGATTAGTTTGTCTAACAAATTCCAAACCAATTTCTCTTTAGTATAGCTCAGAAATTAATCCGATATTCTAATACTAATTTAGGCTACGTTATATATCTTTTGAGCATGATAGATATTATATTCATAACTCAAAGCTTTCGTATTTTAATCAGTATTACTCTTTGCTTTGGATTGACAGGTCATTTGATATCACAAGACTCGGAGTGTAAGTTGATCAGAGCTCAGCAAATATTTGACGGACAAGATTTTCACAAGGATAAAGTCGTACTAATAGAGGGAAGTAAGATTATTGCAGTAGATGTAGAGTCTAGTATTATGGTTCCGAATAAATGTGAGATTATAGAATATCCCAATGGGACGCTGATGCCAGGCATGATAGAAGGACACGCTCACCTTCTACTTCATCCATATAATGAGACTTCGTGGACTGATCAAGTCCTTAAAGAGTCCTATGCCGAAAGAGCGATCAGAGGAGCTAATCATGCGGAGGCTACCTTATTAGCTGGATTTACCACGGTCAGAGATTTAGGGTCAGAGGGTGCTGGCTATGTAGATGTCGGTCTGAAGCAGAGCATCGATAAGGGTGTGATCATTGGGCCAAGGATGATCGTCGCTGGGAAAGCTATTGTCGCTACAGGTAGTTATGGACCTAAAGGATTTGCAGAACATGTGAAAGTACCTCTGGGAGCCGAAGTCGCTGATGGTAAGGATGATCTGACTAAAGTCGTCAGAGACCAGATCGGTCAGGGTGCTGATGTCATTAAAGTCTATGCTGATTATCGATGGGGACTGAATGGTCTGGCACGAGCCACATTCACACAGAGAGAGTTAGAGCTCATCGTAGAATTAACGAATAGCAGTGGAAGACAAGTCGTGGCACATGCCGCTACGGAAGAGGGTATGACCCGAGCCATTTTAGCAGGAGTAAGTACGATAGAACACGGAGATGCAGGCACAAAAGAAATATTCGAACTTATGAAAAAGCATGATGTCGCACTCTGTCCTACACTCGCCGCTGGAGATGCCATCATGCAGTATAGAGGATGGGAAAAAGGAATAGATCCTGATCCAGAAAGAATCAAAAAGAAGAAAGAGTCTTTTCGCTTGGCATTAGAATCTGGAGTGACTATAGCAGCTGGTGGCGATGTGGGTGTTTTTTCCCATGGAGACAATGTCCGAGAGCTGGAGATGATGCATGACTATGGAATGTCTAATCTGGATATACTCAAATCCGTAACATCTGTGAATGCGAAGGTCTTTGAAATTGATGATCAGGTAGGGCGAATCAGGTCTGGACTTAGGGCTGATATAATCGTTGTTAAAGGGAATCCAGAAGAGGACATATCTACTTTAAGAGAAATTTCTTTAGTGATAAAGGATGGGATATTGTACTTGAAGTAGGATCACTTTATGTATTAAAGGATCAGTTAAAATTCGCTCTTGATGCTAATAAGGTTTTGAACAAATATCCATATCAGATCGCGACTAAAGCTTCTCAAGGGATGCCTTTTCCGAGACGTACACCGATTAGGTGGAGCCTGAATATATTTTGAATTTTATTTCAGATTGATTAAGATTATCACTTAATAATATTGATGGCAGATTAACATTCTTGAATTGCATCCATTGTTATTTTCTCTAATTCATGATCGAATATTTTCTGATACGCCCCTTCTTTTTGTCCCGTACTAGACTACTGATCTACCTAATCTTTAAAGGTATGAGCTGTCGTCGATTCTGTCTCATTGGCAGAGAGGATTGTGTTAGAATGGATCGGTTATCACTTGCAGTACTTACATATAGAGAAAGGATCAGTAGCAAGATTTAAAAAGTTTTTTCATAGCGCATTATTAATTATTTATGAAACAGGGTCAACAGTTCCACTGTTATGATATGTAGATATTAGATCAGTGAAGGTCCGAAGTCTGACTTTTATATTCTCGATCAGAATACAAAGCCCCAATTAGCAGCATACTGTCTCAGGGCCATTTATAATTGATCGAATAATTTTATTCCAGATTTCCTCCGACTCTCATGTAGAGTTTGTATTTTTTCATCCGCAAACAATAAAGTGAATATGAATAGAAGGGAAGCAGTTCAAAGTATCATAATCGCATCTTCTGCGACCATATTCTTGACTGGATGTCAAGAGTCTGATGTCATAGAGTTTTATAGAGATGGACAGTTAGAATTAAATCAAAAACATCTTGAGTATTTAGCGGCTATCAGCGAATCTATTTTGCCTGTAACAGGCGTCTCTCCCCTCATAGGTGTTGCAAGTGATTTTATCATGAGGATGCTGAATGATTGTCATAGCCCTGAGGATATTTATAAGTTTGCCGTTGGATTTGACCAGTATAAACGGTTAATGAAGGAGAATCAGTTAAAGATAAAAGAGAAGGACTCTGTTAAGGCATTAGAAATAGTCAAAGCTTCAATTATATCAACTGAGCCGCAAGTAGAATTAATATACTTTATTAACAAAACAAAATCTCTTTCCATTCAGAATCTGACCAGCTCAGAGTATTATATGACTGAAAAAATGGAGTACAGCCAAATTCCTAAATCCTATGAAGCTTGTGCTTCTGTGTAATATAGAAAAATAGATATGAGTGAAACTAAGTATGATGCGATCGTCATCGGAGCGGGTATGAGCGGCAGCTATGCAGCTAAAGAGCTGTGTGAAAAAGGCCTCAAGACCTTAGTGCTGGAGCGTGGCCGCGACGTCAAGCATGTGAAAGATTATCCGACTGCGACAAAACAACCATGGGAGTTCGATCACAGGGGGCAAATGCCGAAGTCCGTTTTAGATGAGAATCCTTCTATTGCCAGATGTTATGCTTACAAGGAAGACAATGCACATTTCTTTGTCAAGGATACTGAGCATCCATACATCCAGAACAAACCATTTGACTGGATCAGAGGTTATCAGGTCGGTGGCAAGTCGTTGATGTGGGCTCGGCAGACACAGCGATGGAGTGACTATGATTTTGAAGGGCCAGCGAGAGATGGATTTGCTGTGGACTGGCCGATCAGATATAAAGACTTAGCATCGTGGTATGATAGGGTGGAACGCTTTGTCGGGATAGCAGGTAATCGTGATGGAGTAGATACTGTACCTGATGGAGAGTTTTTACCAGCGTGGGATCTTAACTGTGTAGAGCAGTATTTTACCACTTCCGTCAAGGATCATTATAGAGATAGGCAAGTCATCTTTGGGCGATGTGCTCATCTGACAGAGCCACAAGCCATCCATAAAGAGCAAGGGAGAGGTAAGTGTCTGAGCCGTACCGAGTGTGAGCGCGGATGTCCCTTCGGTGCATACTTCAGCGCGAACTCATCGACCATACCTTGGGCGATGAAAACAGGGAATATGACCTTGCGTCCACACTCTGTCGTCGAGTCGATCATTTATGACCAAGACACTAACAAAGCTACAGGCGTCAGAGTGATAGATACAAAGACCAAAGAATCTATAGAATATACAGCGGATGTTATTTTCTTAAATGCAGGTGCTATTAATTCTGTAGCTCTCTTGCTCAATTCTACTTCGGATAGATTTCCCAATGGCTTAGGTAATGATTCTGATACTTTAGGTAAATACGTGGCTTTCCATAATTATAGAGCTAAGATATCAGCAGAGTACGAAGGCATGGCTGATAAAACAATGATTGGCCGCAAGCCGACGAGTGGATATATTCCCAGATTCAGAAATGTATACCGTCAGGACACTAAATTCTTAAGAGGTTACGCTGCTGGATTTGGAGCAAATCGTTCGCCAGATTCGGCAAGTGTTGAAGGGTATGGGGCAGAACTATCTCAGCGGATCTTAAATCATAAATCATCGCTGAGCCCTTGGATGGTTAATTCTCATATGATGGGCGAAACTATCCCGAAGGCATCTAATTACATCAAACTGGATAATGAAAAAGTAGATGAATGGGGCATGCCTTTAATCCATATCTCTATTGATTATGATGATAATGATGAGCAAATGATGACTGACTTCTTTGATCAATTTACTGAGATGTATGAGAAGGCAGGATTTACAAATATTAAGACGAGAGATTCGAAGCAAGCACCTGGCTTAGACATTCATGAGATGGGCGGTGTGCGAATGGGACTTGACCCTAAGACATCTTTATTAAATAAATGGAATCAGCTTCATGCATGTCAGAATGTCTATGTGACTGATGGTGCGTGTATGACTTCTACGTCTACCCAGAATCCTTCACTGACTTACATGGCGCTTGCGGCTCGTTCTGCTCATCATGCTGTGGATGAGCTGAATAAGCGGAATATATAGATACAGACCTGATTTTCCTTGTAGATTTGTGCAGTGTGTAAGAATTTGTCTATATGAGTAAGGAGGTATTCGATTATATCATCATAGGAGCGGGAGCTGCAGGGCTGCATTTAGCTATGGCTATGCAGGAGGACGATTGGTTTTCTAATAAATCCATTCTAATCCTTGATAAAGATCCTAAAGATCAGAATGATAAGACGTGGAGTTACTGGGAGAAGGGTGGTGGAAAATGGGATCACATCATTAAAAAGTCTTGGGATCATGGAACATTCGTTGGCAATGGAAAAACCGTCCGACTCACGTTTGATCCATATCGCTATAAGACAATGCACTCGATAGATTTTTACGCAGAAGCCAAGCATAAATTGAAAGCCTCAAAGCAATTCACATGGATTATATCTGAGGTAATAGATGTTGTAGATGGAAGCCCTTCTCAGGTTATTTCAGCAGAGCATACTTATGATGGCTTTCTTGTTTTTGATAGCAGAATAGATCCAGATTTTCATAATCAAAATGCTAATTATCATTATGTCCTTCAGCACTTTAAAGGCTGGTATATAGAGACGGAAGAAGCGTCTTTCAATCCAGATAATTTTGTGATGATGGATTATCGAGTCAAGTGGAAAGATAGTACCAGTTTCACTTATGTTTTGCCTTTTTCTAAGCATGAAGCCATTGTAGAGTTTACTTTATTTAATGAAGAACTGATAGAGGATCATGAGTATGACAGATTACTGAACCAGTATATTGAAGAGGTATTAAAGATTAAAAAGTTTAAAATTAAGGCTATCGAAAAAGGAGTGATCCCTATGAGTGATTACCCATTTCATAAGGGCAGCACGGATCACATCACTAAGATCGGTCAGGCGGGTTCGTGGGTGAAGCCATCTTCTGGATATTCTTTTAAGCGAGCAGAATTATTATCTGAAAAATTAATTCATAATATAAAAACTGGAGTTAGGCCTGATACAGGAATGATAAAAAATAAATTTAGATTTTATGACTCTATCTTACTTGGAGTACTGCATAAGCAGAATCATTTAGGTGAGCAGCTATTTAGTGATATGTATCAGAAGAATTCGATTCAGCAAATATTTAAATTCTTAGATGAGGAGACGAGCTTAACAGAAGATATAAAAATCATGAGTCGATTTCAGTACGGTCCTTTTATCCAGTCACTGTTGAGGTATTTAAGAAAATAGACTATGATATAGTTGAAGGATCTAATAAAAGATATAGCTGATGGTCGAATTTGAGCTTCTGAAATGAACGTCAGCTGTCGGCCTAACGTCTCGGCACATAAGGAAAGTGAATATTAATCATAGGCCAGGCTTCAGATTCAGTAGTTCATCGAACAGGAATTTTATGGGATGATAAAAGTGCTGATAATCTAAGGCGATGGATGGACGTGGACAAAAACACTTTCTACAATGCTAAAAAAGTGGCGATCGTACCCATGGGTTTTTGTCATCCAGGTAAAGGGAGAGTGGAGATCTGCCGCCGCGAATGGAATGCGCACCTCAGTGGGATGATCAGTTGCTACGCCAAAATGCCTAGTATAGAGTTGGCCTTATTAATTGGAAAGTACGCTCAAGATTATGATTTAGAATCTAATACGTACAGGACTCTGACCGAGGCAGTAAAGCACTTCGAAGAATACCTGCCTCAATATTTTGTCTGCCTCATCCCTCTCCGAAAATTAATATTTGGATGAAAAAGAATGATTGGTTTAAGTCAGAGGTGCTGCTTGTATTAGAGTCGATTGCTGGGAATACATCATATCAAATATAGTAGTGAGTATGTTTCTTAGTAAATTCTAATATTAATTATAAGGCAGGGATATACATATTTCCATGATTGAATCCATCCAATTCCATCAGTTCTACTTTTTCCCATTTCCATTGAGCTTCTTCATACACTACACATAAGCACGCTGAGTGCTCTGACGTAATAGTCTCAAGGGACGGTAGGTTTTCAAATTATTGGTTACTGTCCTGAGGTATTACATAACTCGTAAATGATAGACAGATGAGAATAATTATAATTGATCTTTTCAAAGTCACTGATTATTTTTTAGTAAATATACACGAGGATTGTAATCAATCCTGTTCGGCATGTTATTCTATAAGTCTGTTCAAACGTATTATAATGCTGTTACGAATTGTTTCTATAATAGTAATCATCTTAGTTTTCATGTCATGCCAAAGTATGGAGGCTAGGAAAACAGGCACGGAAAAAGAAAGAATTGTAGCTGTCTTTGCTCATCCTGATGATGAGACGACGGTTGGACCAGTGCTGGCTAAATATGCTAATGATCACGATGTCTATTTAATCATAGCGACCGATGGTAGTTACGGAGTGACAGATCATGCAGGCATTCCAGAAGGTGATAGTTTAATCAATGTCAGGAATAAAGAAGCGGCGTGCTCATGCAAGGAGTTAGGTATTAATCCACCGATCCAACTGGGATTAATAGACGGAATGGGTTTTTATAATAGAGGAGATTTCTATGAGTCAATGTCTACTTTAAAAGTGAAGTTGAACGAGGAGTTCCTAAGGCTAAGGCCGAGTAAAGTCATTACCTTTGGGCCTGATGGAGACACAGGTCATCATGACCACAGGCTGGTGGGCAATATAGTGACGCAGGTATTGATGAGTCATGCTGATTATCGAGATGTTGATTTATATTATTTTGGGTGGACGAAGGAACAGGCAGGCAGATTTCCACAGTGGAATCTGGGATACGTCGCACAAGAATATCTGGATACTGCGATTCCTTTTAGTGAGGCTGATGAGGCTAAAGCGATTAAATCGATCCGATGTCATGAGAGTCAGTTCACGCAAAAAGAATTTGATGACTGGGAGGAAATAGAACGAAATGATCCTGAGAATACCATTTACTTTAGAAAAGCAACACGCAGTAGTCAAAAATCAAGTAAACTTTAAAATGAAAATCCAAGTGCGACAGATGGCCAAAGTGGACCACTCCGATTAAGTGCTCCTCCAGTCATAAATAAATCGATACCTAAACTGAAGAACAAATGATTGTCTTTTGACTGATATCTATATTTCGTACTTGCGACTGTACTGACATTGAAGTCGCCAAATCGACCGTTCCCGATATCGAGCTTAGCAGTCGCTAATTTTGTCCCTATGCCTAGCTCTAAAAAATGATTCTTTCCTATCAGATAATTTAGCTGAATCGGCATAAATCCGATACCTTCAAAATATGCGACACCGACTCTGATTCCTAAGCCATTAGCTTTGAGAGAGGCTTTGAATCGACGATCATAATTTATGGAGTAAATGCCTCCAGTGCCCAAGAGCTCTCCGTAAATAGCTTGCCTGATTCCGGTGGAATTACGTATTTCTTGCTGTAGCTTTTCATTCTTTATCTCTTCTTTCACGATAGGAGGCGGGGCGGTGGCTTGGTCAATTTTAGGCTTTTGATATTTTTTGCTCAATGATTCTAATGTCGTACTTAGCTTGATGATAGGCCAAGGGACTCTTCCAAAGTCTTCTCCATCAGTATTATAAAAAATACCAAAATCAAGATGATATCTATTTATAACCGAAGTTCTGGCGGATATCGACAGAAAATTAAATGGATTGCCGACATTGACATCTCCATTCAGTAGGATCCAATTATCAGAGACAAGGGACCATCTCGGACTGATCGGTACGGTGCCTCCAAAAGATAATCCTAAGTAAGAAGCAGAAGCTCCATACAGCTCGTCGAATACATAGCCTACTCCTAAGGATATGTTTTTCTGATGGCTGCCTAAGGTAGCGACTCCATGTGGGATCATAAGCTGTCCATCATCAAAGGCCGAGATAAAAATAAAATCAGTCGCTATATGCAGTTCCTTTGATATAGTAAATGACAATTTGGGATTGATGCTAAGCGTCGGTGCTTCACTGGCAAAAAGCGGGTTGAATAATTCGAAAAGTGCACGAATACTAAAATGATCACTCACACCATACTCTACACTGTTTGCTAAGAGGTTAATATTTGATAATCGCAATTCATGATTAGACACGCTGAGTGCTGTGGGCAGTACACTGAAGGTGCTCGATGGTTCTGATGGAAGCTTTAATGTGTCTTTTACTGATCCCAATAATACTAAAGAGCTAAAGCTGAAGACTAGTGTCAATGTCTTTTTAGAAATGAGCATTATAATACCATTTAGAGGCTGTAAAGATCATTATATTAAACAAGAAAGAATCGTAGTTCATCTATTAACTACGAAGTTTTATCTAAATGCGATTAAAATAATTTATACCGATGCTATTTTATGATTGGTTTGTAATGCAAGATTGGACATTTGAAACTAAAATTATAAATACTGATATAGAGGTGTGGATGTACATTGCTATCATAGAGACCATCTATAGAGAGCCAGATAGAAGAGTGCAGCCTTATTTTAATCGGATGGCGGTGAGTTACGTATGACAGAAAATCATTATAAACTGGTATGTAATAAAAGATCATGCCAGCTCAGTAGAGAGGACAGAATTATGATTATAGATCTCCTTCGAGCCAGGTCTTAAAATCATTTACTTTTTCTCTACTCACGATTAATTCTTTCTCGATAGAAATGATGGTATCGATTCTAAGGCGACTATTCGAGTAAACAATAATTTCCTTTATGGCTTTGATATGAATGATCGAGGACCGATTAATCCTATTGAAAATAGAAGGGTCAAGGATTTCTGAAAGTTGCTCTATTTTGTAATCAATAATAAATTTTTGACCATGAGATGTGATGAGGTACACAGTTCTTCCCTCTGCATAAATAAGGGCGACTTCATTTATGGGAATGGTATTTATTTTATTCCCTAGTTTGACTAAGAATCTATCTTTATACCTTTTCTCTCTAATTTTATGGAAGGCACTTTTTATTATATTGGTTTGAGGTTTTGATAGACGCTTATATTTCTTTAATGAACTAGAAAGAGCAGTATAGCTAATAGGTTTTAAAATATAATCTATGCTATTAAGTTTGAACGCATCTATGGCATATTCATCATAAGCAGTCGTGAATATAATCGGATTATCAATGTCTACTTGTTCTATGATTTCAAAACTTAAGCCATCTGATAACTGAATGTCCATAAATATGAGATCTACTGGCTTCTCTAAGTTAAGTAGGGTTCTAACAGCAATCTCTATTGACTCGCAGGTATGTATGATTTTGATTGAAGCGTCATACTTGTGTAAGTAGTCAGTTAGTTTTTTGATTGCAGGCAGTTCATCTTCTATGATGATAACATTCATAGTATTTGATTCTGTAATTGAAGAATAGGTATTCTGATTTGATGCATATGACCTTTAGTGGTGTTCATTATTATTTGATCGGAGTACACGCGGTAACTACTATTTAGAATGTCTATGTTGTTAGTCATGACTTGATCTTGTAGTTTTGATACTGCATTATAATCTAATAAGATGTTAGCATTATCACTCGTCACTAGTATGGATGTCATTTGGTTTTCAGAAGCAATAACAGATCTAATGATAGCTTCTATGATAGTAAGCATTGTACCCTTGACGATATATATATCTTCTATGACATTTAGTTTGACTTCGACTTTTCTATAAGGCAGTGATTTGAAGAGGTCTACTAATTGTGTCACATAGTTCCATTCTTCTTGTAAAGAAATTACCTCTTCATACTTGGGAGATAATATATACCTATAGACCTGTGCCATATTATCTAATAATTCGTCAGCTTGCTCTACATTTTTGTGTGTGAGTACGATTAGTGATTCAAAGCATTCAAACAGTAATGTAGGATTGATCCCATTTTTGTACTGGATAAAATCTGATTCTATTTCTTGTTTTTTACATAGCTCACTTTTCATAGAGTGAGAGTAGTCTTTTTCTAATAGAAAAAAGCTAAGATACAATGAGAAATAGACCAAAGTAAATAGTAAAAAGATGATATTGAAATGGATCAATTCTCCATATTCTGGAGCGTAACCTAATCGTATTTTAAAATAGAAAGTGATGGTCATGGTCGTGATAGTAACTGCTATCATCAGGGATGTCGCTAAAGGGCTGATTAGCTGTTTTGCAGCGAAGCTTTCTGAGATTTTATTAGTCCTTTTCCTGATAACGAATCGGGTACTTTCTTGAATTAAAAGTGCAAGAACAATAAATATGAATAGTTCTAAATTAATAAATTCAGATTGTAATTGATCTAATTGGTTATTAAAAAGTAGCAGTAGGATATATGCTAATAGTCCAATGATAATGGGACTCAAAATTCTAAAGAGTGCTTGATTGACGATTGACTTAATCATTCAATAATGGGAATTGAAACAATAAAAATTTTTTCATTTTTGATTCTGATAGCTCTATTTCCTAATAGCTTATATCTCTCTTGAATATTTTTTAACCCTATTTTAAATGAAGTCTGCTGTGATGGTGTTTTTGTTTTATTGTTAGAAATATTTATCCACCCCTGAGCAGTACTGATATTTATTGAGAGTGAGTGGTCGCTGTTTATCACATTATGCTTGACAGCGTTTTCTATCAGCATTTGAATAGCAAGTGGTGGTACTTTAGAATGTAAGTGAGTATCGGCGACAGAAAGGTCCATTTTTATCTGATCGCCAAACCGAGTTTTTAGTAAGTGAAAATAGTCTTTAGCAAATGAAATCTCCTCTTCTAGGCTGATCAAAGTCACATGATAACTATTGATGGTGTATTTATATAGACTTGCTAATCTTCTGATGTAATGTTCAGCCTGATCTGACTGATGGTGTATAAGTGATGATGCTGTGTTTAAGCTATTAAAAAGAAAGTGGGGACTGAGCTGTGTCTTAAGCGCATTGAGCTGTAAGTCTATTTGTTTGCGTTCTGCTTTGATTTTATGGAGTTCTCCCGTGGAAAAACTTTGGTAAGAATATATTAAGAATTCAATGATTACATATAGGAAAAAACCGAATGTTAATATGATGATTAGTTTAAGATTTAGTTGTTCGGCCTCAAGATTATAAAAATTTGACGTGTTCCACTTCAGCCTCGCTAAGTATAATAAAATTTTAATGATGGAGAATGAGATCGCGGAATAAATTATAATGCTGGTCAGAATCCTAAGGATAATATTTAGTTTCCATGGGATGATTCTACTGATCATTCCATTTATCTTGAGTATGATAAAACCGAGAAGTATCCCGATGGCCATAGCTATGAAGCTGCTGAAATGAAAGATGGCAGGAGCTACAGAAAGATATAGTGATAGTAGGAGTCCTGCTCCTGCTCCGAGTATGAGTGTGAGAATGTGTTTTCTCATGATTTGTTCTGAGCTCTGTAAGAACCTATAAGTCATAGATTCTAAAATAGAAAAATATAATCAGCTTCTCTCTTGCTATGCTTATTTCAATAAAATAACAAGATTGTTCATCTAACATAATTGTCTGCTATTTTATAATGGTGAAATGGGCATAAGCTATATGTATACCGAGGAGAAATAGGTTTGGGATTCTTTAAACTACCAAACCTATTTCTTTCGGGTTATACTAAGTCTATTTGCCTACCGATGGCTATCGGTAGGAAGTATCATCGATATGGTATAGAAGGCTTTGGTATTGTGATTAATCCAAAGCCTTCATTGCTCTGCCATAATATGTTTCTGAGTTGATTTCTCTTGCTGCGGCTTTATAGGCAGTGATGGCTTTACTACCATATTTTAGCACGTAGTCTGATATTTCAATGAGTCCATCAGATAAATAGGAGTCTGAATTGACTTCATAAAGTGTTTCTATTAGTTGGATGACTTGACGTTCAGTCAGGTTGCGCTTACGTGCGGTCATTTCAAAGACTTCTATGAGATAGTGATCAGAGTTGATCCTATTCATTGCTTTAGTCAGTGCTGTAAAGCTGTCATCATCCAATTTATTTCTATAGATGATAATCTTGAGAGATTCCGCCATATAATGATCAGAACTGACGTTGTGACTCAGTATGTCTATTAGCTCTGCTAAGCTCTGATCGTCTAGTGAATTTTTAGACAAGTGTAAAATTACTTCTGTGACAAAATGATCAGAGCTAATGTCACTGATTGATTCTACGAAGCTATTCATGGCTTCCTTTGACAGGCCTTCTTTACTTAGTACTGCTTTTAATACTTCTGACTTATAGTGATCAGAGCTGATATCATTACTTAGCTCTATGATACTTGCGATATTTGTGTCAGTCATGTCACGTACATCTAAGACATCCATGAGGACGACAGAGAGATAGTGGTCTGAACTTATATCTTTACTTATGCTTAATAAGGCTGCGACTTGTGCATCGGTGACATCAGCATTGTAGATGACTTTTTTCATTACTTCAGTCATATAGTGATCAGATCTAATCTCGCCACTCGCTTCTATGAATGCATCTATCATAGAGGGTTCTGAAAAGCATGCCATGTGATTGTCCATCAGGACTTCAGCCAGATAGTGATCCGAGTCTATGACTTTACCCGCTGACCTGACGATGTCACTATATTCCTGATTTTGGATGTCTTTATTTAGTAGAAGCTGATAGTAAGTAGATGCTGCATGATCGCTATCCATTTCTTCTATCTCCGCAATGACTTTTTTTACGCCTCCTTGGTTATATAACTTATTGACGCGATGTGGAGCTGCGATGGTCGTCGATCGTAAGACTTCTGGAAGTATTTCTTCGAGCCAGGCTTTACCTTCTGGAATGTAATCTTTTTTTCGTCTTCCGACATAGTATTCTTTAATCAGATTGCCTTGTCGATCAGTTTCTATTTTAATTTTTCTTTTACTTCCGAAAGCTGATTTTTGGATGTAGAAGTAGCCATTATTGGTGAGTCCTATGATGTCTGATTCATCATCTGAAAGAGTGATGTCTCCTTCGTATTCTATTTTGAGACCGATGCCGTTGCTTTTATACTCTATCTTGGTTTTGCCTCGATTGAATAGTTTTTCAGTGAGGTTGTGAGAGAAACTTAGTGGTGCTGGTGGCGGCGGCGGTATACTTTGAGTGGGAGGTGGCGGCGGCGGTGGCGGTGGTGGCCCTGGAGGCGTCTGTCCCAATAGACTATACGGTGCGCTGAATAACAATAGTAAAAATAGCAACCAAAACACATTCCATGTATATTGTTTTTTAGTACTAGTCGGGTCGAGCTTTAGATTCTTGTTTTCCATGATTCAAATATGGAGGATTGTCAAGCTTCTAAAAAATAGAATGTCATGAACTGTAGAATTAATGTTGTGAATTGTAGAATCAAGTAGTCTCACACTCGGCGAACCTCTAAGAATATTTTATAGGTAGCTATTCTATATCTTTACTTGTAAGTGAATAGTCTAAAATTAGCTTCACTATCATAGCTGTAATATTCAATAGTCCAATTTAAATATAAGTGGAATGCAAGATTTTAATTTTAAAAAGTGGGAATACTGATTTGTTATGCTATATTCATTATAACATACTTTAGTATTGAAATGGTGTGATCAGTTTTAGGTATGACTAATAGCTTTAATCATAGCATAGCAGACTCTAAGTAGTACACAATATATACACGTTAAGAGAAAATAGCACCAATGAAAAAAATACTGTACCTATCATTTGCAAGCATAGGAATTTTGCTAAATTCTTGTAGTCAAAAAATAAAAGAAGATATCAAACCACAAATTTCTAAAGAACAAATTGATTATTTGGGAATCACGAATAAAGATAAACTGAGTGCTGCTTCTAAAAGGGCACTAGAATGGCCAACAGACTTAGGCAATGAGTGGTTTTTTGAATACGAAGTCCATGATCTAAAAGGAGATTTAGCATATGAAGAAGGAATAGTCAGGAGAGATCCGAGTGCTTTGATCAAGCATGATGGAAAGTACTACGTATGGTATAGCAGGAGTACAGGGCTTTCTCAAGGTTTTGGCGGAGATATAGACAATGAAAAAGTATTCCCGTGGGATCGATGTGACATATGGTATGCAACTTCTGTAGATGGACTGACCTGGAAGGAAGAGGGCGTAGCAGTGTCGCGTGGTGATGCTGGAGCGTACGATGATCGTTCAGTTTTTACAGTAGAAATAATGGTGCATGATGGAATCTATTATCTCTGCTACCAAACTGTAAAATCACCATATAATGTAAGAGTCAAAAATCAAATTGGTTTGGCTTGGTCTGACTCTCCTAATGGACCATGGGAAAAAAGTAAAGAAGCTATTCTGAGTCCTGCTGATAATGGAATATGGAAAGGGAAAGAGCAAGATAGATTTGCTGTAGAGAAAAAGGGAGATTTCGATAGCCATAAGGTTCATGACCCATGTATCATACCATACGCTGGTCAGTTCTATCTATACTATAAAGGTGAACAAATGGGAGAAGAAATCACTTTTGGTGGTCGCCAAATCAGACATGGAGTAGCTATATCTGATAATCCAAAAGGACCCTATGTGAAGTCACCCTATAATCCAATAAGTAATAGTGGTCATGAGATATGTGTTTGGCCCTATGATGGCGGTATTGCTTCTTTAATAACAACTGATGGTCCTGAAAAGAACACTGTGCAATGGTCTCCTGACGGAATTAATTTTGAAATTAAGGGCGTTGTAAAAGGTGCTCCACACGCCATTGGTTTAAACAGGACGGCTGATAATGAGAAGAGCCCTACGGAAATTTTAAGATGGGGATTGACACACGAATACAAGAATTCTGATTATCAATACATCAGAAGATTTACGACATGGAATAGGCAAAAACATGTAGCAAAAGGAGTGAAACAAAAGTAATATATTGAAGAGATATTGGTTTGGGATTTTTAAAACCAGCAACCCTATTTCTTTTGGGGTATTACACTCGATCTATTTCCTACCGATGGCTATCGGAATAAAATAGCATCGGTATATCCTGTGATCACTTTATTAAAGTGCTCGATATATCTCCTTCCCTTCTTTTATCGTCATAGTTATATTGATATCCTTTATATCCATTGGATCTACAGTGAGTGGATCAGCATCTAAGATTACAAAGTCCGCCAGCTTACCCACTTCTATCGATCCTTTGATATCATCGATATGATGCTGATAAGCACTATGTATGGTAAGTGCTTTGAGGCCTTCGTAAGGAGTGATCCGCTCAGACTCCCCCATGATGTGATCGACTCTGGACTGCCTCATGACAGAAGTCCACAGTAAGAACATTTGATCAATTGGCGTCACATTATAATCAGTATGATTAGTCGCAGTGATGCCCATATCGATGGCAGATCTCATGGGGCTTAAGAAGTTAGCCCGTTCTTTCCCTAAGTTAATGGTGTGTACATCACCCCAAAAGAAAGCATGATTCGTAAAGAAGCTGGGGACGAACTCATAAGCCTTGTATTTTTTTAATTGATCGGGCCTGACGAATTGTGAGTGGATGACCACAGTGCGCTGGATATCGCTGGATATCGATAATTCGGTGGTTACTTTATCATGAGCAGCTAAGAGCATATCGATTGATGCATCTCCATTGCAGTGTACATAGAGTTGGATTTCCTTTTGATAGCATTCATTCATTAACGATTCGAGTTCTTCCATTTTTACCATGGGGAATCCCTTGCACTGCGCACTACATCCTGGTACTTTAGTCAAATAAGAGTTTTTAAAATAGGCGGTCTTGCCCTGAGGTGAGCCATCAGTTGTGATTTTCATCCCTGCCAGCCTGAGTCCGTTGATGTCTTTATTAAAATCATCTAATGGCAAGAAATAATCGGCCTCTCGATAGCTGCCTAAAGCTTGTATGTCTATGTATAATTCTCCTTGTGCTGCTGCTGCTTTTAGATATTCATATGACTGGCTATCCGTCAGCCCATCTTGAGCTGTAGTCACACCATGCTTAGCATAGTAAGACTGAGTTAACTGCAGGAGGGTAGCGGTCTGTGTCGGCGTGGCTTGAGGCATAGAGCCGATCATCATATACATAGCAGACTCTTGTAGCAGACCAGTCGGAAGTCCTGTTGAGAAGTCCTTTACGATCATTCCGCCTGGAGGATCGGGTGTATGTTCATTAATGCCAATGATCTCAAGCGCTCTAGCATTCCCCACACCCATATGAAAAGAAGTATGAATCATGAAAACTGGATGATCTGGAAATGCTTCTGAAAGTTCTGTGATATTCGGATGGCGCCTTTCTGAGAGTTGATCTGGATCATAGCCCCATCCCAAGATCCACTTTCCTGTAGGGATTTGAAATTTTTGTTGGTGTTCTTTAAGTCTGTTGATGACATCTGAAATATCTCTGATCGAATCTACAGGTGGCGAATTGAGATTAGCCTGTGCTATCATTTTCATCCCTAAAGTAAAGTGACTGTGAGCATCTATGAATCCAGGTAACATGGTGTGCCCATTGAGATCTTCGTAGGCTGTATTTTCAGAAGATAGCTTTTTGATATCAGAGAGACTGCCTGCGGCGACTATTTTCCCTTGGCTGATGGCGACAGCTTCTACTATCTTTTGAGTGTCATTCATAGTTAAGATGTTACCATTATGATAGATGATATCTGCGGACTGTGTAGCGATCTGATCTTTAGTCATCAGATCTTGCTTGGTGTAGCAGCTATATAATAGAACTAAAGCCAAGATGAAATAAGAAAATTTAGATATCGAATTCATGAAGAATGATTGTAAGAACTAACTTTACAGAATTGTAATGGAGAAGAATATAGTTAAAAGACCGGCGCTATTATATTTTTTAACGGAGTTAATCAGGGGTTTTTGGGATCGACTTGGCTCTTTGAAATATAGATGGACATATCCGAAAGAAATAACCTCTGATAAACATCCCGTTTTGATCATACCAGGTTTATTATCAGATGATAGCAGCACGAAAACACTGAGCAAGCTACTGCGTAGAGCGGGCTATACTGTCTATGGGTGGGAGCTAGGTAGAAATATGGCAAAGCTGACAGATATAGCACAGTTAGATAAGCATCTGATCCAGATATATAATCGCCATCAAGCCAGGGTCAACATCATAGGCTGGAGCTTAGGCGGTATATATGCCAGAAAGATCGCTGCGGATCATGCTGAACTGACGAAGCAGCTCATCACGCTAGGCTCACCTTATCAAGATCTCAATGCTCCAAGCTGGGCATCCTATACAGTCCAATACTTATGGGGCAGCAGAGAGCTTATCTTTCCAGAAGAACATCGTGAGTGGATAGATCATCTTGGTAACCCTCGTCCCGTACCGACGACCTCTATCTATAGTAAGCAGGATGGCATTGTACCATGGCCGTGCTGCATAGAAGATGTAGAAGATGAACTGCATCAGAATATAGAAGTTAAGAGCAGCCATACTTCGATGATCGCCAATCTGGATGTTTTGAAAATCTGTGTCGATCGGGTCAAGACTGATGTGAAGGACTGGAAGCATTATAATAGTTAAGTAGCAGATTGTCTAGCTAACTATTTGACTCTTAATCATTTAAACGTATATTTGCAGCCCACAAGAACAACTAAATCCACTTTATTTACCATTGTAACTGCTTTGTAACTCAGCTGTAACTAGCCTTTCTGATATTTGTGTTATCAATTATTAAAAAAGTAAAAAATTATAATATGGCCTCAACAGCAAATACAACAAAAAAGAATCTCGGTAAAGTGAGAAAAAATGTATTAGAGAATGTCGATACAATGAACGACAATCTAATCACAACAACTGACCAATTAATTGATGGTATAATCACGACAGGATCTAAATGGCAAAAATTGTTAGGCAAAGCGATCAAAAACAGCAAGCCTCTATTAACGAAGCAGATCAATATCGTATTTGATGGCGTTGAGACATTCCAAGGTCAACTAGTCGATGGCAATAAAAGAATTAAAAAATTAACTGGATTTGACTCTATCGAAGCTGCTAATAAAGTAGAAGATGTCGTTAAGGAAAATACGGATAGAATCATCAGCTTAGTGCAGACGACAACTCAGAAAGCAGAAAAGACGATCAAAAAAGCTGAATCTTCAGTTAAGTCTAACGCTGCATCTGCTAAAAAGGCTGTGAGTAAAGTAGAGTCCAAAGCAAAATCTAAAACAAAGCGTGCAAAGAAATCAGTTAAGAAAGCTGTAAAAAAAGCAAGCTAATCCAATTATCAACTTACCTATTTATCAATACTAAAAATAAAAATAATGGCTAATAAAAAAGCAAATACAGATATAAAAAAGACATTCGAAACAAGAATCGAAAACGTAAAGGATATGACAAAAGTGGCAAATGATTTCGTTCTTGAAACGGCTGATGATGTCATAAGCAAAGGTTTTCATAATGGAGCTAAATGGCAAGACATTGGAGAAAAGTCTCTTCAAGGCGGATTGAAATTAGCTGCTGCTCAGCAAGATTTATTCTTTGACTCATTAGATATGCTTAAAGGACAGCTTAAAGTGGGTCAATCAAGATTCACAAAGCTATTTAGCAAAAACTAATCGCTTTTTAAGATTCGATAAATTACAACTGGGTTGGGGATCAGCTTACGCTAATCCTCAACCTTTTATCTTTATCAGATCTACTGGAGTTTGAGTTTTTATCTGTTAGTGTATTCTAATTAAATCAAGGCAAAAAACGCAGTCTTATCCTTAGATAGGGTGAGCCTGTCTGCCAGCATAGGCAGGTTTTTTTTCCATGTGAATGATAAAATAGTCAGCAAACAAACGGGTCAATTTTAAATGTACTTTATATTAAGACCTTATTTTCTACACCTTTTTTTGGATTCATCATTCTGATTATTGTTAATCTGGATTGATACTTGACTTTGGATTTGTTCCAAGATTATATTCAAGTATCTTCAAGAGGATTTTTATCCATCTATTGTCCATAACTATCACATTATCAAAGGGCTATCTATTGTTTGCATGACTTTGATATTCAGGCTCCATAATATAAATTGATCGGACTCAATTTTCTATAATTTAGTTTATTTGAATCTTTTATGTCTTCCTGAATGTTGTATAATTGTCGATATCCATAATCAAAGTGTATCTAACTACTACCAGACAATCATGGTATTATTTGTTTACATTGCGAGCATGAGATGAATCTCATCATTTTAAAGTCACATGAACATGTCAGCAGTAATTGATATGCAGAACGAAGTCAAGAAGCCATCTTTTTTATGGTTTTCTACAGAGATAGGAAGAGCAGCGCTTGAGTATGCATTCATGCTACCATACAGGTATTTATATACTAATGAAGTCACAGGAGATGGTCATCCCGTCTTTGTGATTCCAGGATTCATGGCCACTGATAAATCCACTAAACCTCTCAGAGATTTTCTAAACAAAATAGGCTACAACGCTTATGGATGGGGTCTCGGACGGAATTATGGAGAAGAGGAGCACATAGATATATTGTTAAATCAAGTCGACGTACTATTCCAAAAGCATAAAAAGAAAGTCAGCCTCATAGGATGGTCATTAGGTGGTATATTCGTCAGGCAGATTGCGAAGACTAATCCACACCTGATCAGACAGGTCATTACATTAGGATCGCCATTTGGCTCTATCACAGGGTCTAATCATGCATCATGGCTGCATAAGTTTATTACGGGTGGTAAAGGAGATGATATCATCGATCCAGAATTATTATTGGATATTCCTAAGCCTGCCCCTGTGCCTACCACAGCTATATACTCTAAGCAAGACGGTATCGTACCGTGGGAATACTGTATGGAAGAAGAGACTGATATCCATCAGAATATACAGGTTATTGGGAGTCATTTAGGATTTGGCGTGAATCCAATCGTCCTTCAGATCATAGAAGACAGACTCAAACACAACAGGAGTGACTGGGCCAAATTCGAGCCTAAATCCAGTTTTGAAGAGAAGCTCGTGGTTGAACATAATTAACTCACACTGGACATAAGTCGCTGAGGAGCATTCTTATTTAATCTTTTGCATATCTGAGAGATTTAAATACTTACACTTTTTAGGTTGATCATCATATAAACGCCATTATTCACTATGACTGTTGCCTTGAAAGTCTGTGCATTGCCATCGCCAAAGCAGGCTTAAACTATTTCTCATTAGGGAATTCTAAATATTTTCTGGACAAACATTGATCTTCTTCATTGACTGTTCTTTACTTCTATATGAACAAATTCTCTAAATCAAATCTGATTTACTGTCTTTATTGTATATTATTCCTTTGTTGACACTCAAGTAAAAGGATATGATAAAGAAGCTGCTCAGTAATTTGAAATTAAGAGGTGTAGACTTAGATGGGATGGATCCTATATCTGGAATGGATGCAACATTCTTATACGGGGAATCGACTACGACGCCGATGCATGTTGGAAGCGTGTCTATCATAGAAGGATCTTTAGAGTTTGACACATTTAAGAAGATTATCGCATCCCGATTACACATGATGCCGATCTTGAGAAAAAGACTAATACAGGTCCCCCTAAGTGTCGATTATCCATTTTGGGTAGATGATCCTAATTTTGATCTTAACCTTCACCTGCATCACGTAGCACTACCCCAACCAGGTGACTGGAAGCAGCTCAGAGCTTTAGCATCTGACATCTTTAGTCAGCAGCTAGATTTATCTAGACCACTGTGGTCATTTACATTCGTAGAAGGACTTAATAAGTTATCTCAAGTTCCTAAAGGGTCTGTAGCAATCATATCAAAAGTCCATCATGTCGCAGTAGATGGCGCAGCTGGAAATACGCTCATGAGTATCATATACGATATGTCATCTAAAGTTCAGAAGATCCCTGAACCAAAACCATACAAGCCTAAGCCGCTGCCGAATGATATCCAAGTTGCGATGAAAAGCGCTTTGGGCTTTGCCAAGAAGCCGATGAAGTTTCCCAATATTGTGAAGAATGCAGTGACGGCAACTTTTAAAGCAGGAATGCTGACCAGAACTCAGCATATAGATCCACCCACAGCAGCATTTTCCGCACCAAGGACTCCATTTAATGGGATCGTCTCTGCTCAGCGGATGTGGGATACCTCGATTCTTTCATTAGACCGGATCAAGGCCTTGAAGAAGATTATGGGAGTCACGATTAATGATATGGTCTTAGCCATATGTGCAGGTGCTTTGCGTAGATACCTGGATGAAAAAGATGAGCTGCCAGCTAAGCCTCTTGTCGCTATGGTCCCTATATCCACCAGAGATAAATCATCTACAGCGACTCAGGGGAATGATGTGTCTTTGATGCTGGTACAGCTGGCGACAGATATCGATGATCCTATAGAGCGATTAGAGCAGATCTATGATAACACCATCAGAGGGAAGACCTATCAGGGAGCTTTAGGCGCTAAGTCTATTGCCTCCATCGGAGAAGTCGTCCCTTACGGCATAGCGAATCAAGCTGCTAAAATTTATTCTCGATATAACTTGGCTCGACTACATAAGCCAGCTTTTAATCTGGTAATCACTAATGTGCCTGGGCCCCAGATTCCTTTATATACTAATGGCTATAAAGTCCATACCATTATGGGAACAGCCCCGATCATCGATGGGATGGGCCTCATGATCGCAGTCTTGAGTTATAATGGTAAGGTGACCATCACTACGACATCTGATATAAAGTCTATGCCAGACCTCAGTACATTCTCCAACTACATCAGAGACTCAGCTAATGAGCTCGAAGAGATCGTCCTAAAGTATGAAAAAACAGGTAAGAAAAATTCTGCTGCGGCTAAATCAAAAAAGAAGAAACAGAAATTAGAGTCTGATGCAGTCTTTGAGAAAGTCAAAAAATATTTAAAAGAAAATCCTAAATTTTTAAGACCAGATACGGGCATCTACCAGTTTGAAGTGAAAGGTGCGACCACGAATCATTGGCAATTATTATTCAATAAGCCTCCAGGGACAGTCAGAAGAGGGAAAGCAAAAAATCCAGATGCCACACTTAAAATTAAAGATGAACACCTCGCTAAAATAGGTCGAGGTGAACTGAAACTTCAGACAGCATTTATGCAAGGAAGATTATCAATAGATGGAGATTCGGCTAAGGCCATGAAACTGGCAAATGTTCTGATGAAAATATTGAAGGCAAGTAAATAAATGTCTATGACGTAGATAATTTATACATATATAAGATGAGCAAATTATTTCAGGGTGCTGATAATATAGGGGCTTCAAGATAAAGACATCTGAAATGTCTGTGACGTAGATATCTAAATAATAATAAGATGAGTAAATTTTTCAAGGGTTCAGATAATCAAGGTGAAGTAAAATAAGGACATGAAAATAATCGAAGAAATACTTCAAGACTCCGAATACCAAGCGACACTTGAGGCGATTGCGGAAGAACAAAAAATACAGAAGTCTAAGCTCGAAACTGAAGCCAGGGCCTATTTAGAGGAGTTATGCTCAGAGCATAATCCTTATGCGGATAGTGCTTTATTTGAGTTGATCAAATTTACTTTGTCGAGAGGCTACGAGGAGACCATCGATGTGAATCCTGCTGAGATCAAAGCTTTGGGTAAACTGATGCGGCGGCACTCTGTTGCATTTGTGATGACCCATAAGACATACATCGATATGTGGGCACTGACTTTGGTGCTGGCACGTCATGGTTTGCCGATTCCGTTTATTTTTGCAGGAATTAATTTGAGCTTTTTCGGGATGGGGAATTTTGGCCGCAAGGCTGGGATCATTTTTATCAGACGAGCCTTTAAGGATAACACATTATATAAGGTAACGCTAAGGACATATCTCTCATACTTAGTGAAGCAGAGGGAGCACTTCATGTGGGCTATCGAAGGTACGAGATCGCGCACGGGTAAGCTGGTCTGGCCTAAGATGGGCATTTTGAAGTACATTGCAGAAGGAGAGAAACAATCTAAGAAAGAAGTCAAGTATGTGCCCGTATCTGTCGTCTATGACCTGATCCAAGATGTGCAGGAGATGACGAAGGAGGGAAGAGGAAAAGACAAGAAAACAGAAGATCTCATGTGGATGTTTAAGTACATCAAAGACATGGGCAAGAACTACGGTCGAATATCCATCAGAATTGGCGAGCCCATAGAAAGAGAGGAAGAACACTTCGCAGAGATACCTGATGATCTTCAAGCACCTAATACGAAATACACGCTACCTAAGCTAGCCTTTGAGCTCGTCCATAGAATTAACCAGATCACGCCGGTGACGACGGCTTCTCTCATCTGTACGACACTGCTGAGTAAGTTCTCGCTGACTAAGAATCTGATAGAACATAATGTGCTGGCGCTGATGTCACTTGTGGAAACTCATAAGGCAGATGCACTGGTGGATAGGGGTGTGCCCATCAGTCAGAGTGTACAGTATGCGCTGAATCTGCTAAAGCAGTCAGGGCTGGTACAACAATTAGGCGATGGATCTAAAGCAAAATTTGCCATCGTACCTGAGAATTACCTGATGTCGACATACTACTCTAATATGTGTGTCCATCATCTGTATCATAGAGCCTTTATAGAGCTAAGCCTGCTTAAGGTAGGAGAAATGGATAATGAATTAAGGGAAGAAGCATTCTGGGAGGAGGTGATGTCTCTTAGAAGTTTATTCAAGTTTGAATTCTTTTATTCTAATAAAGCTAATTTCTCAGACGAAATCGAGCACGATCTGGAGATGATGGATAAGGACTGGAATAAAAAGCTGAATACTAAGAAGGCTGATGTACACCAGATCCTGCGTAATCAGAGCATCCTGATATCACAAGTGGTCCTGTACAGCTATGTAGAAGCATACAGCGTGGTCGCTCAGGCCCTCCTTTCTATGGAACCTGGTGAAGTATATAATGAAAATAAATTATTACACAGCTGCATGTTCTTAGGTGAAGAGATGCACTGGCAGGGTAGCATACATCGCATAGAGTCAGTTTCTAAACCATTTGTACTGAATGGTATCAGGTTTGCCAAGAATCGAAATCTAATTCCGACTATAGATGATTCGAAGACCGAAGAATTAAGAGCATTCTTGGCAGAGCTAAAAGATATCGCCTCCAGAATTAAGGAGCTTCAAGAATACGTCTTACGGACATCCAATGAAGAAGCTAAGATTATCCCATTTGAAAGGAATGTGGTGCCAGGGTCTAAGACAGAAGCGATAACAGAATCAATATTAGAGTCAGAAGAAGGAAAGCATATTGGTGCTTTCTTTGACCTAGACAGAACCCTTATCAAGGGATTTTCTGCCACTAAGTTCTTAAAGACCAGACTGCTCAGTGGTAAGATGAAGAATCGAGAAATCATCGCACAGTTCAATGGAGCTTTAGTCTATGCCGTAGGGAATAAGAATTTCGCAAGTCTGGCAGCCATAGGTGCAAAGGGAGTGAAAGGAATCAAGGAAGAATTATTCATAGAGGTCGGAGAAGAAGTCTACTATAAACACTTGGCAAATGCGATATATCCTGAGTCAAGAGCACTAGTCGCGGCTCATCTCTCTAAAGGTCACACTGTGGCGATTATCTCAGCGGCCACACCATACCAGGTGAATCCAGTCGCAGCAGATCTGGGCATAGAACATGTCATGTGTACTAAGATGGAATTGAAGAATGGTAGCTTCACAGGTAATATCGTAGAGCCAGCATGCTGGGGTGAGGGAAAAGCGAAAGCAGCTCATGGACTAGTATCTTCATTAGATTTAGATTTATCAAAGTCATACTTCTATACGGATAGTGCAGAGGATCTTCCATTAATGGAGATAGTGGGTAATCCAATAAGTGTCAATCCCGATAAAGAATTATCAGCGCTTTCGTATCAGAATGGATGGCCAGTCTATCGCTTCGATGATGTCAGTCGTAAGAGCCCTGCTAACTATGTGAGGACTGCTATGACGATGGCGAGTTTATTTCCTGCAACTCTCAAGGGCATAGTGACTGGAACTTCTAATCGATCTTGGGATTCTGGTCGTAACTCTATGATGGCATCCTTTGGAGATATTGGAGCGAAAGTAGCGGGTATTAATCTTGCCATTAAGGGAGAAGAAAAATTGTGGTCACACAGACCAGCTGTTTTCATACTGAATCATCAGAGTAATACTGATATGATCATCGCGTCTAAGCTCTTACGAAGAGATACAGTCGGTATCGCCAAGAAAGAGATTAAATCGATGCCGATCATCGGCCAGATATTGGCAGCATCAAAAGGCTTGATATTCATAGATCGAAGTGATAAAACGAAAGCCATTGAAGCCATGGCACCAGCGGTAAAAGCACTTCAAAGTGGAACATCAGTCATCATTTTTCCAGAGGGCACGAGAAGTTTTGATTATTCTTTAGGCCCGTTTAAGAAAGGTGCATTTCACTTAGCCATGCAGGCAGGAGTACCTATCGTCCCGATTGTGATAGAGAATGCACACGACGCCATGCCCAGAGGAATGAATATTGTTCAGCCGAGTACCATACGCATCAATGTCTTAGATCCGATAGATACTTCTAAGTGGAGAGTGAAGAACCTCAGTAAGCACATAGAGTCAGTCAGACAAATGTACTTAGTAGCCTTAGGGCAGCAGCAAGTATTGGAGCTACCCTTACCTTCTAAAAATGGTAAAAGTAAATCCATAAAATCCAAAAATAAACGTTCATGAGTCTTAAAGTTGGATTATTAGGTGGTGGATCATGGGGCACGACAGTCGCGTCCATGGTAGCCAGAAATTCTCCCACTAAGATATGGGCTCGTAATGCTGATACAGTATTAGAGATTAATGAACAGCATAGCAATGAAAAATATTTACCTGGTGCATCACTGACCAAGAGTCTTACAGCATGTGACTCTATAGAAGAGACTGTGCGAGATGCAGATGTCATCGTGATGGGTATTCCAGCACAAAACTTTAGATCAGTGCTGGAAGAAGCGAAGAAATCTATTAGACCATGGGTCCCCATCGTCAGTCTTTCTAAAGGACTTGAGAAAGGAAGCAGACTTAGGATGACAGAGATCATAGAGTCAGTCATGCCAGGTCATCCAGCTGGTGTGCTCACTGGTCCTAATCTAGCGAGAGAGATCATGGCTGGACAAGCTGCTGCCAGTGTCATAGCGACTGTGGATGATACCATAAGTGTCGCCCTCCAGAAGATATTCAGCACTGGCCTATTCAGAGTCTATACTAATGAAGATGTGATCGGCTGTGAGCTGGGCGGTGCGCTAAAGAATATCGTCGCCATAGCAGCAGGGATGGGAGATGGCATCGGAGCGGGTGATAATACCAGAGCCGCAGTCATCACCAGAGGGCTTGCAGAGCTGACCAGACTAGGGACAGCGATGGGTGGTCGACGAAGGACATTTGCTGGCTTAGCCGGTATGGGAGATCTGGTCGCGACTTGCAACAGTCCGCAGAGTCGGAATCGGAGTGTGGGCTATAAGTTAGGTCAGGGCAGAGCCTTAAAAGATATCATCGAAGAGATGTCTATGGTCGCTGAGGGCGTGAAGAGTGCTCCAGTCGTCATGGAGCTGGCGAAAGAATATGATGTCGAGATGCCTATCTCATATGAAGTGTACAGGGTGGTGCAGGAAGGTAGTAGCGCGACGGAGGCATTCAAGGGATTACTGAGGGTTCAGACGAAGTCGGAGTATGATCCAGGGTAGTGAAATTTACTTTACATAAAATACAATTTTACAACTATGAGAGAACTAAATTTAATATCACTGATGCTATGTATATTAGTCTATGTTGGTGTCAATTATTCTTGTAAATCAAAGAGTGATAAAATAGATGAAGTTAATACTGAATCGATTAGAAATGTAATGGGATACTATGAAATAGATAAAGATGAAACGATCAGGATGTTTAAGAATTCTTCAGTTTTAGCTGGTACCTACACCTGAGGAGAGGCAGCAAATGATTAATCAAGTGGAAATGAGGATAGATAAATTAGAATTTACTGTAGAAATAGAAGAGACTAAAGCAATTTTCCGAACAGCACCATTAGGTACTAAAGAGTATTTATATCAAGTGACGAAGGATTCACTCATAATGGATGATCCAAATTTTAGTTTTTTGATAAAAGGAAACAGGTTACAATCGATCAATGATCCAAATGGATTTGTACTTAAAAAGGTGAGTGATTAAGTGAATTTTGTTTTTATGAAAAAGTTATTGCAAGCTGAATGTAGTCCTATATAGTAAAATGGATAAAGCTTAGTTTAGGCTCTTTAATATTTAACCCACTTTACAAGAAATCAATCCTAAAATAGGAATTCATTTAAGATGGTATGCGTATTTCATGAATTATGGCCAACAATCAAATTATCCATTCATTTCTCTCAAATTGTTAATAAGCTTATTTATATTTGATTATAATTTGTAATATGTATCTTGCTGATTATAAGATAATAATACCCAATAATCCATGAATATAGTGACGCTGACCACCGACTATGGTCAAGATGATTATTACGTAGCCCTACTCAAAGGAGCCATCAGTCTGCGGACGACAGATGTCCAATACATAGATATCAGCCATAACATCAAGGCTTATGACATCGTACAGGGCGCATTCTATCTGCAGAATGTCATGTCTAAGTTTCCTGCTAAAAGCATACACATAGCCTCAGTGCAGAGCTATTCTTCTTACAATGATGCCATCATCGTATTTGAGTATCACAATCAATATTTCATAGGGCCTAATAATGGTTTATTTTCACTGGTTCTACCGAATCAGAATGATCTTGTCATATATCAGATCAATGTAGATCGACAAGAATATCCATTTGTCGAAGATGTATATGCTCATGCAGTCGCATCTATCAATCATGGACTACCGCTGTCCGATATAGGCACGACGACAGAAGATTTTATTATAAAGATTGGCATTCAGCCAGTAAAGACTTCATCTCAGATCAGGGCGACGATCATACATGTAGATCGCTTTGGCAATGTGATAGTCAATCTGAAGAAAGAAACATTTGAAGTGATCAGAAAGAAAAGAAGATTCAAACTGTTTTATAAAAGTAAAGATCCCATCACACATATATCTAAGCATTATGGGTCAGTATCAATAGGGGATGTGATGTGCTTTTTTAATTCATCAGAATATTTAGAGATAGCGATTAACATGGGTAATGCTCATGAATTGTTAAGTTTGCGAAAGCACGAGACAGTTCAAATAGATTTTTACGAATAATTATGCTGCATAGATTTGTCAAATTAACATTCAGGGAAGAACATATTTCCGCATTCACTCTCCAGTTTGATGAGATGAAAATCCACATCAGAAGTATGGAAGGCTGTCAATACCTGAGATTATTTCAAGACAAAAAGGACAAGCGTATTTTCTTTACCCATAGCATATGGATAGATGAGGACAGCTTGAATAGCTACCGAAAGTCAGAATTTTTTGGGCTGAATTGGCCTGAGACAAAAAAGCTATTTGCAAGAGATCCCATCGCATGGAGTCTGGATCAATTACAAGAATTGAAATAGTCTCCTTATAAAATGTCTATGTCGTGGATAATTAAAACACCCAAGGATATGATTAATATCTCTGGTGCTGATAACTGAAAATTGTATTTTAAATCATATGAAACTTATAGACTGTCAGAATTATTCCATTGCTTTCGAACAGCCGTGGGCTTATCTCAATCAGATTTTAGCAGAGAAAAGCTATAGTAAAATCTTTGTCCTCGTCGATGATAATACTGATCGTTATTGCCTGAGCACGCTTAAGGAGCATCTGGATCATGAGTATACTTCCATAGTCATCAAGTCTGGAGAAATCAATAAAAGTATCAAGACATGTGAAGCCATATGGTCCTACCTCATGGATAATGGATGCGACAGGCATTCATGTATGCTCAATCTGGGTGGGGGAGTGATCGGTGATATGGGAGGATTCTGTGCTTCGACTTACATGAGAGGGATTGATTTTATACAGATACCCACCACGCTATTATCACAGGTAGATGCATCAGTCGGAGGTAAGCTGGGCATCGACTTACAAGGGCATAAAAATTTAGTTGGCGTATTCAGAGAGCCACAAGCTGTCATCATACACACACCATTCTTAAAGACGCTCTCAGATAGAGAATTAAGAAGTGGATACGCAGAAGTGATCAAGCATGCATTAATCCAGGATGCACCTATGTGGAAAGAGCTGGTATCAATTCAAGATCTACGGACGATTGACTTTCAAGATCTCGTACATCGGAATGTTTTGATTAAAAAGAGCATAGTAGATCAAGATCCATTCGAGAAGGGACTTCGTAAAAAATTAAACTTTGGGCATACTGTCGGTCACGCCATAGAGACAGAATTTTTAGAGTCCGACTCTACCTTACTTCATGGCGAAGCGATAGCTATTGGGATGATGTGCGAGTGCTGGATGGCCCACCAGTTAGGCTATTTAGATAGTGCTCAGTTCAATGAAATACTTGATTACTTACGTAAGATATATGATGATCTGCCTGACAAGATTCCATCGCACTATGAAGTGATTAAGATCATGCAGAAGGATAAAAAGAACAAAGGAGGACAAATATTAGCTTCATTATTAGCTGATGTGGGAGAGTGTAAATATGACATAGCGATAGAGCATGATATGATCAAACAAGGTCTTTCTGCCTACCCGAGTTATACATTATAAATAATTGTAATATTTTAGTGTCCTGAATGTGAGTGCAATAAATCACAAGTTAGACTCGTAGTATTCATGGTAACACAACAATAGCAATTGGCAAAATCAAAAAAAAATACTCCATATAAGAAGGCAGCGAAGAAAGGCAAGAAGTCTGATTCTATATTAGATCGATCTTTTCCCGTGCTGGGTCTGCTCTCTAAGTTAGCTTGGGCGGGACTGATCGGAGGTCTACTCCTTACAGCATTGATATTCATCTATGTATCCTTTACTAAGTTACCGAATACGGAAGAGCTGGAAAATCCTAATTATGAATATGCATCATTGATTATTGCTGATGATAACAGCTCAGAGATCGGTAGGTATTTTAGAGAAAATAGAGAATGGAGTGATTTCACAGAGTTAAACCCCCATCTGATAGATGCACTGGTGGCGACTGAGGATATCAGGTTCTATGCGCATAGTGGGATCGACGTTAGAAGTTTTGCAAGAGCCGTAGCGCACCTTGGGAGGAATGGTGGCGGGAGTACCATCACGCAGCAGTTAGCAAAGCTATTTTTCACTAATTACTCTAGATCTTTCATTAGAAGAGTTTATCAGAAATTACAAGAATGGGTGATAGCAGTACATTTTGAAAAGCGGTATACGAAGGAGGAGATTATTGCGATGTACTTGAATAAGTTCAACTTTACGAATGATGCTGTCGGCATCAGCTCTGCGGCCACGACTTATTTTGGTAAGAATCAAAAGGACTTAAATATAGAAGAGGCGGCTATGCTGATCGGAATGCTGAAAGGTCCAGATCTTTATAACCCTGTCTCTAAGCCTGAGAATGCGAAGAAGCGAAGAGAGATCGTCCTGAAGCAGATGCTTAGAGCAGATATGATGTCCCAGGAGGAGTATGATTCGCTCAGAGCTTTAGATTTAGATATGTCTGCTTTCAGAAGGTCTGACCATGCTGAAGGACCTGCACCATATTTTAGAAATGAACTGACAAAAAAAGTCAGAAATATACTTTCAGACCCACAATACAAAGATCCATCTGGCACCGCTTATGATCTGTGGGATGATGGGCTGAAGATATACACCACGATAGATTTGGACATGCAGATTCATGCAGAAGCTGCCATGCGTGAGCACATGAAAGGAGTGCAGAATCGATATTTTGAAGTATGGAAAAATAAAGACCCTTGGACCTATGACGCAGACGACAGACAAAAATCTGCCAGACGGTCTAAGATCAATAGCATGATCGAAGCGAGCAGCAGGTATAAGAGATTAAGGAAAAAATACCTCAATAAAATATCACAGACCATCTCAAGTGACATTGATAATGTCAGACTATGGAATGGAGATATCAATCGCCTGATTAAAGCTAAGTCAGATGATAACTACTTAGATAAACTGGTCCGTAGAGATGATATCAGCAAGGCTATGAAAGCGACTTATCAAGAGATATTAGCCAGCGAGCATATGCCACTACTCATCAATCAATGGAATAAATTACAACGAGCAGCAAAAAATGATTTTTCTAAGAAGACTAAGATGAAAGTCTTCTCCTATGATCTATCGGGAGAAAAGACGGTGACGATGACTCCTATTGATTCCATCAAGTATCATGGAGAGCACATGCACTTAGGTTCTATATCGATAGAGCCTCAGACTGGCTATGTAAAGACCTGGGTAGGTGGTGTTGGTTATAAATATTTTCAGTACGACCATATCAACTCTAATCGACAGGTAGGGTCTACATTTAAGCCATTCATATACACCACTGCACTGATGCAAGGTAGATCTCCATGTCTGAAGGTCGTGGACCAGCAGTATTGTATTGACAAGGACGATCCTAACTTTGATATATCAGATACCTGGTGTCCTAAGAATAGTAATAATAAATACAGTGGCGAAAGTCTGACTCTTTTCGACGCACTAAAGGGTTCGCTTAATTCTGTATCAGCATACTTAATGAAAGAAATCGGTAATGTCGAAGCTGTCAGAAATCTTGCGGAGAATATGGGTGTCACAAAGAGTAAAATTAAACCCTATCCATCCATGGCTCTAGGTACGCCAGACCTATCAGTCTGGGAGATGACCGCCGCCTATAATGTATTCGCTAATCAAGGAACTTACATCGAGCCTACATTTATCAAACGAATAGAAGATAAAGATGGGAAAGTCATTTATCGATCTAATCCCAAAAGTCATCGAGCTCTGACAGAAGAGTATAACTACATCATGGTCCAGATGCTCAAGCATGCGTCATCAGTGAGAGCATGGGAATTAGAGACAGAATTCGGTGGTAAGACAGGGACCACTGATGATCATATCGATGGCTGGTTCATGGGCATCACACCTAATCTTGTTGTAGGTACTTGGGTCGGAGGAGAAGAGAGCTATATCAGATTTACAGAGTTACGTGATGGTGCTGGATCTAAGATGGCGAGGCCATACTTTATGAAGTTCATCAAGCGATTAGAGACTGATAGAAATATTGGATGGGATAAGACAAGGATATTCCAGATGCCTCAGGAAGCGCTGACGATTGTCACAGATTGTTCTCAGTACGAGCAGTATTATCAGCCAGATGTAGTACCCGAAGATGAGATGGAGGAAGATGAATTTGGGGATGAGGGGGAGTAGTGCAGTCAATATTTGTTAGCGCTATTGGATGAAGGAATCTAAGCATATGTCATGCCTTGATTTATGTGATTGTAAGGTTTTAAATAATCCTCAATAGATAGATGAAAAAGGCTTCACCTATCTATTGACATTATTGAAACACTATTTATTTATTGCTCTCTAAGCGCGATAGCCTGTCTTCCAGTTTGTTAATGGTGTTTTGTTGTTCTTGAAGAGCTTTAGTTAATACAGGAATCAAGCCACTATAATTGACCAAGTATTTATCTTCTTCCTCATTTTTATAATGTTCCATTAATTCAGGAAAATTATCTTTTATGTTTTGTGCTATAAAACCGATGCTCTTCTTGCCAGGCGTTGTTTTCATCTCATAGCTAGATGGTTCTAATTTCATCAGAGTAGATGTAACATTACCGAGAGATTTAATATTTTACTTATTTCTATTGTCAGATATTTGAAAAGTGAAAGGGCTTATGATAATGCTTTGAGCCAAGGATGAGCGAATATTATTTTAAAAAGAGTAGTTCCATTTCATTTCATATTTGGATATACAATCAAATTTCATTTATTGTAATTCAATTTTGTAGGCGATTCAAGAGTCGTCATAATTAATACGCCTACAATAATATTATGCCACTAATAAAGTGATAACCATAAAGTGTTTCTCCAAATAAAATAGAGAACAATGCAGCTGATAGTGGCACCATATTAATAAATATTCCTGCCTGATTTGCACTGGTCAGTTGTATTCCTGCATTCCAAAGAAAGTACGCCAAAGATGTTCCTAAGAAACCGATTCCTGTAACAGATAACCAAAAAGAGGAGGAATGTACTGTGATGGGTTCTATGCCTACTAATGGAAGTAGCACAATAAAAATAAGCATACACATCAAATTAGTTAAGAAGGTGAAATTTCGATTCGAGATCTGACCTCCATATTTTTTTACCCAAACATTCTGGAGCCCTAAGAACATGACAGCAGTCAAAAATAAGATATCGCCCCATGTAAATTCGATGTCTCTAAAGTCACTCAAATTTCCCTTCAGAATCAGATAGATAACGCCCAAAAAAGAAATCAAAACACCAATCATATCTTTTCGCCCTTTAGTATGCGATTAGAGAAAAGTAATGTTAGTGCAGGAGTGGTGCTTACGATTAATGCTCCATTAATAGCAGGGCTATATCGTAGACCCAAAGAGAAGAAAAAATTGAATCCAAATAAACACACCACGCCTACAAGTATAAGCCTCTTTAGATTTTTCAAGATTTAGTCAGCAGAGGGTAAATCTTTATAGGCTGTCTGAGCTATACTTTTAAAACTATCTT
>ENA-ORXT01001013-ORXT01001013.1-marine-metagenome-genome-assembly--contig:-NODE-1013-length-39994-cov-171.869304_pt1 | contig 39994 bp, 31 predicted proteins | sample MGYA00237868_ERZ511482 | MGnify/ENA metagenome assembly ERZ511482 | reverse complement strand
GACCAGTTACTGCTGGGCGATGTATCTCAACTTACTCAAGCGCTATCTCGAAAAAGAGGAAATAGTCCCCTATAATGAAAGGATTTTTATTTAGCTTCAACAGTATTTTTGTCCAGTGGTCAAGACCCCTTGAAAGTATTAGACCTCTAAATTTATAGATAATGAAACATCCAATATTTATATTATTAATCTGCCTCCCCATCTCATTCTCCTTCGCACAGGATATGCAAACTACGGACATTGCTCTTGAAGCAGAATCATCCGTCGTGACCAATCACACCATCAATATTAAGGGAAAGCCAGTCAGCTATTCAGCTACCTGCGGTACTCAGCCTGTCTGGGACGAAGATGGTAAGACAGTCGCATCATTGTTCTATACTTACTATCAGAAATCTGGCATATCGGACCAGGCAGAACGACCCCTCGTCATATCATTTAATGGAGGCCCGGGCTCGGCTTCGGTATGGATGCATGTCGCCTACACAGGTCCATATAGATTGAATATTGATGATGAAGGATTTCCAGTTCAGCCCTATGGTGTAAGAGAAAACCCCTACTCCATTTTAGATATTGCGGATATCGTATTTGTCAATCCAGTCAACACTGGATATTCCAGAATCATTGATAAGGAAGCTAAAAAAGAAACATTCTTCGGCGTTAATGCAGATATTAAATATCTGGCAGACTGGATCAATACCTTCGTCAGTCGAAATAATAGATGGAGATCACCTAAGTATCTTATCGGAGAAAGCTATGGGACTACGAGAGTATCAGGCTTAGCCTTAGAACTTCAGAATAGACAGTGGATGTACCTGAATGGTGTCATACTTGTCTCTCCTACAGAGCTTGGCATAGAGCGAGATGGACCTATCATGGCAGCGAATCGTCTCCCCTACTTTGCCGCAGCAGCTTGGTATCAGAAGATGCTGCCTGACGACCTGCAAGCAAAAGACTTAGATGAAGTACTAGCTGAAGTAGAAGACTATACCATCAATACATTAGTCCCTAAATTATACATGGGCGGATTCTTAGATGAAGAAAGCAAAATCGAAACGGCAAAAAAAATGTCCTATTACTCAGGTCTGAGTGAAGAGTCTATCCTACAGAATAACTTAGACGTCCCGACTTCATTCTTTTGGAAGGATCTGATGAGAGAGAAAGGCTTCACTGTCGGAAGATTAGACTCTCGATACCTTGGCTTAGATAAGAAGCAAGCAGGTAGCAGACCGGATTATAATTCTGAACTGACTTCTTGGTTGCACTCATTTACTCCAGCCATAAACTACTATCTCAGAGAGGTCTTAGACTACAAGACTGATATCAAGTATAACATGTTTGGTCCAGTCAGGCCTTGGGACCGGACTAATGATAACACTGGAGAGAACTTACGACAAGCCATGGCTCAAAATCCCTACCTCAACGTCATGATTCAATCAGGATATTTTGACGGTGCTACGACTTATTATAATGCTAAATATACCATGTGGCAGCTTGACCCAAGTGGCATGATGAAAGATCGACTATCATTCAAGGGATACCGCAGCGGTCATATGATGTATCTGAGGTCAGAAGATTTAGACACTGCTAATGAGGATATTAGAACATTCATCATAAATAGTCTACCTGGAAAGGGAAAAAGTGCGAAATACTAAGCCAGCTATTTGAAACATTGTTGCAAAAAGGTATCTTTGTGACCGTGGAAGAAATAAAAACTCACAATCGTGCATCAATCTTAGGCCTATCAGCTTCATTTCTCTGTGCTATACATTGTATCTCCCTGCCCATTCTATTATCATTTGGTGCAGTAGGATTCACTAACTTTCTGAGTAATCCAGCGATAGAGATATCTTTAGTGCTGATATCCATTGTAGTCGGAGCTTGGATCATAGGCAAAGGATACATAAAGCATAAGAGTAAATTCATCATGACTGTCTTTACGGTCAGCGCAGTATTATTGACTATTTATGGGATATTTATTCACGATCACAGTAGTGCTATGTCTGCTATTGGATCATCTGGTTTAGTCATTAGTTACATATTAAACTGGAAAGCATCTCATTGACCCTTTAATTGCAAGAATCCTTTCTGCATACCACACAAAAAGCGTAGTTTTCGAGTAAATATCATCGAAAATGTATCTCTCCTTCCCCTTAATTATACTTATCGTAATCGTTGCTGTCTATTTTCTAAATAGATACCTGACTTATACACCGCATGGACCTATCAGTCTGAAATCAGGGCTTGTCCTTAAAGTACTGAAAGAATACAAAGGTGATGATATATTCGAGGTACGCCGTCAGTTTGAAAAAATGTCCGAAAGAACTAATTATGAGAAAAAACTTCCCATAACAAAAGTCATCAATGATAAGATACCCTGTTCTAATCGTGAAGTACCTGTCCGGATCTATCATGATAAAGAATCCAATCAAAATCCAATCATCATATTCATACATGGAGGTGGATGGTGTATCGGTGACTTAAATTCTCATGATCAGCAATGTAGGAGAATAGCATTAGAGACGGGATACCCCGTGATATCTGTCGAATATCAGCTATCTCCTGAAGTAAAATATCCTGTTGCTCTCAATGAAATCACTGAAGTCATAGAGTATATCATTAAGACTCCTGACTACATCAAGGCTGATGAGAATCAAATCATCCTCATGGGTGACAGTGCTGGTGGTAATCTAGCGATTACATCGGCGCTTAAGATGATAGAGCTAGGCTACAAAGACAAACTCAAATCGATCGTCCCCATATACCCTGTCATAGATTGTCATGGTGATAAAGGAGGCTCCTATAAGCAGTTTGACTCTGGCTTGATTCTGACAGAACACTTAATGACATTATTCAGTGACCAATATATTCCAGAAAATCAAGATCTGAAAGATCCATATCTATCCCCTATATACTCAGATAAGCTATCAGAATTACCACCATGCTTCGTACTCACTGCAGGCTTTGACCCGCTAAGAGATGAAGGCGAATTATTTGCGAATAAGCTTAAAAGCTTAGGGAATACTGTCCTATTAAAGAGATATGATAATTCTCTTCATTCATTCTTTGGTCAGGCAGAATTTGGTCAGAAAGGTTTGACTGCTGTGGAGGATATCAATCGATTTATTAAAGATAATTGATATATTTCCCACTTCCCAAGCAGCTATTTGAATCAATGTGCGTTTTACAGGAGACTTTTCCGAATAAGGTCAAACCATTTACCTAAGCCACTAAGGATCATAAGCATGAAAAAACTATACTAAACCCTTGATTCCTTAGTGGCTTATTTACTTTTACCTTTCTTAGACGACTCTATTTTCACTAATTTTTCTTTACTTTAACTCTCTTGCTTTTTTCATTATAGCCCTGATACCTTTTTTTATTTGCAATCGCAATAACAATATTTGGCTATGATCAGACTTATTTTCTCCATATTCATCATCAGTAGTATTACCATTTCAGCTCAGCAGTCTAACTGTGGTGCTACATCTCCTAGCGTCCTTTGTCCTATAGATCGTCTGCTATGCGAGTCAGAGATATCAGGATTACCTATAGTCGTGACTAATTCTACTTTGCCAAATCTTGAATACTTGATCTTAGATTACGAGGAACTATCCGATTCAGGCACTGGACCAAGCATCATAGATATCGACCAAAATGGCTCCTTCAGTCCAGCTGACTATGGTATAGATACCATCCAACAGTTGGAAATAATACCTTTGGCGTATGATTTAGTTGCTCTTCAAGAGACGGTGGATGACATACTGAAAGGGTCGGTTCAAGTTCTTTTTTTTCAGGTACCATGTTGTAATTTAGCTCCAGAAGCAGGTGCTATATGTGACTCTTTGACAAATAATGGAATCACTTGTGGCTCAGATATCACAAGCCTAAGTCAAGTGGTTAGCTTTTTTAATAACGGACAGCAAAACCAGTCTATTCCAGATTTTATAGACGCAATCGAATCTTTAAATGAGCTACTGCAAAACCCAAGTCTGCCTGAAGAATGTGGAGGAAACGATATGATCTGCTACGCCTTAGGCGATGGATGTTTATTCGATGTCATAGCTGGTCCTGCGGTAGATATTTCATTTGGTTTATCAGATCATACAGTCAGCGATACCCTGTATAGTACTTCATCTATAACTTCCACTGCATCAGTAGACGTAGGGCAGCAGATCTCTTATATCGCCCCAGATTCTATTACACTAAAGCCAGGATTTGAGGTCATACAGTCAGGCGTATTTTGTGCAGTGATCAAAAGCTGTATGTAAAGTGGTCTGACTCAGGATATAGCAGGAACCTATAAAGCTATTAACCTGTTATACATTAAAACATAGATCATGGAAAAAGCGATGGTATTTTTTAGTGTGTCAGAGATTAAAATCAAGTCGGCACAGCATATTTTGAAAGAAGCAGGAATTGTCAGTTTTGTCATTGATAAAAAAGATTCTGCTCATGCAGGCTTATTCGGTGACATAGAGCTATATGTCGAGGAAGACAAAGAAAAAGAAGCTCACAAAATACTGGTAGATGCAGAAATTTTGACTAAGTAGTTCTAATTAAAAAACTTCCGTAGATATTTATGGTATTGTATATCAACGAATTATACATTATGAATATTTCATATTAGTCTTTTTTAGATTTTAACATAATTTTGAAGCCTCGATTTACGAAACTTCGATATTCACCCGTCATTTAGTTGTAAGTTTTTCTATAAGGCTCTGTAACGAGTCAAAGAAATCAAATCAATTAATCAGACACTGCGATGGGAGTTCGAATCATTTTAATCTTTTTCATTTTTGGAATATCTCTTATAACACTTCAAGCCCAACGTCATAAGACAGACTTAAGATGCAGCACACCCGCCTATAATCAAACCCTCAGATCTATCTTTCCACAACGAGGTACTGCCATCGATTTTGAAAAATGGATGGCCAAGCAACTTAAAGAAAAACAGGCAATCAAAGGCAAGCCTAAAGGACTGAAGAGTAATCAAGTCAAGACCATTCCCATCATTTTCCACATAGTCCATAATGGAGAAGCTACTGGCGCCACGCCCAACATCGGTGCTCAGTATATTAATGCACAACTTCAACAGCTGAATAAAGACTTTGCTAATCTATCAGGATCTACTCATGGCGTAGCCGCTGATACTAAAATCCAATTTTGCTTAGCTCAGATAGATCCTGCTGGCAACTGCCTCTCGGAGCCAGGTATCCACAGAATTAACAGAAATAATATAGGTTTAAATCCACCTCCATATAAGCGATCATACTTTGAATCCTCTATCAAGCCACCCACTCAGTGGAATCCTGAAAAATATTATAACATCTGGACATCAGAGCTTATCCATGACAATGCTTTACTTGGTGATTTATTTGGATATTCGCAACTACCAGAAGCAGCTAGTCTTGCAGGCGTACAGACTGGAAATGGCTCAGCTACGACAGATGGAACGGTGGTGCAATATGAAAAAATAGGCAGTACATCTCTACCCTTCCCCAGTGGCGCTCCTTACAATATGGGCCGCACCCTGACACATGAGACTGGACATTGGCTTGGCCTGATACATATCTGGGGAGACGGACCATGTGGCATAGATGATTTTTGCCAAGACACACCGCGTCAGTCATTTTCCTCTGCGGGATGTCCAGCTAATGTAGATAGTTGTCCCAATGAAGTAGGAGAAGATATGTATGATAATTATATGGACTACAGTAATGATGCTTGTATGAATACATTTACCAGAGATCAAGCCAATAGAATAAATGTAGTCATGGATCCAGATCAGGGTAGTCCGAGACGTGCGATATTAGCTAATTCTATGATGTGCGGATGTAGCCCTATAGCCGACTTCGAGCCAGAAGGAACCACCATAGAACTATGTCAGCCCAATCAAAATATAACATTCAATAATACCAGTGAACGAGTGTATCCTGGCACTGCTTATGCATGGTCATTCTCAGGTGCAGGTGTATCACCTACCAGCTCCTCACTGGCCGATCCATCAGTCACTATCAGCTTTTCAGGTACACTGACTGCCTCACTCACAGTCTCTAATGTGAATGGATCTAGCACTACTGGGAATAGATCATACAGCGTGACGACTGTCAGCTCCCCACCAAGTCAGACAGGACTAAAATTACCTATGGATAATCAACAAGACATCAGCCTATCGCCACTTTTAGAATGGAATATTGTGAATGGGGTATCATCATACTTAGTAGAATACAGCTCTACTCCTTCATTCAATAATAATGTATCATCAGCCTACTCGGATAGCGATACACTGAGGATCAATAGTCTATTAGAAAATACAGTCTACTACTGGAGGGTCTTCAGCATCAATGCATGTAATGAATCTAATCCTTACTCAGGTACACCTTCAGTCATCAGGTCATTTAAGACACTGACATTAGACTGTCAGCTATACTTAGCTGCGGATACACCAGTGAATATACCTTCAGTAGGTAAGCCGACTGTCATTTCTGTCATTAATGTTCCAGCGGGAAGTGGACCGATCATAGATATAAACATTCAGCCTCTTGAGATCACACACAGCTATCTATCAGATCTGACGATAAGCCTTACCAGCCCTTCAGGAGACGCCAGTCTATTAGTCACAGATATTTGTGGCGGTGCTGACGACCTGAACCTTATATTTGATCAGGATGGTCAGCCATACAGTAGCATCCCTTGTCCAGCGACTAATGGACTTCGTTATCAGGCTCTCACCAGTTTTGATCAGTTCATCGGTACAGACCCAAGTGGAGACTGGACACTGAGTATCTCTGATGCCTTCGGTGGTGATGGTGGAGCTCTTACCGGATGGACGCTGGAGATATGTACAGAGCCTACCGTAGCTTGTGATGGCAGCTTATCTGCTCAAGCTACTGGATCTGCTATCAACTGTCGTAATGCTCAGGATGGTGTCATCAGCTCATCTCCATCTGGTGGCACCGGTCCATATACTTACTACTGGGAAAATAATTCTGGTACACCTATTTCCACATCTGCCAGTGTCGGTGGTCTATCACCATCATCGTACTATGTGACGGTGACAGATGCCATGCAGTGCACAGCTTTCGGCAGCGCACTCATTTCGGATGTTCCAGCCATCTCAATTAATTTAGCTAAGATCTCAGACGTCTCCTGTCATGGAGGTACTGACGGTGCTATCACGGCCTCTATATCTGGAGGCACAGGAAGCTTAAGCTATCAGTGGTCATCAGGACACTCCACGCTATCGCCTACAGGACTGCCAGCAGGTAGCTATACAATCTCTGTAAGCGATGGTAATAGCTGCTTAGCATCAGCTTCTATCAGTATCAGCCAAGCTGGATCACCACTGAGCAGTAGTATCATCAATCAGCAAAATATCAATTGCTTTGGAGAAACAAACGGCAGTGCACAAGTATCATACAGCGGAGGCACTTCTCCTTATAGCGTACTGTGGTCTAATAATGCAATTACAAATACAGCAAATAATCTTGCAGCTGGCACGCACTATGTGACCATCACAGATAATGCTGGATGCACTGAGGTAAATTCAACCATCATCACTCAGCCGACTATGCCTCTGGCAAATAGTATAACTACGATAGATCAGGTGAGCTGTTATGGCGGATCTGATGGTCATGTGGAAGCTTCTCCATCGGGGGGAACTTCGCCATATCAATACCTCTGGTCATCAGGAGCACAGAGTCAGTCTGCTGACAATCTTCCGTCGGGCACTCACTATGTGACAATCACAGATGCAAATAGTTGTATAATTATAGATGAAGTAGTCATGACCGAGCCACCACTATTATCAGTATCCTTTGATGTGAATCAGGCTACTTGTGATCTGACAGACGATGCTGATATAACAGCTCTCATCTCAGGAGGGACATCTCCCTATACGATCCTATGGGAAGACAGTACGGGTGCCGCAATAGGTAGTACTGCCTTAATAGATAATCTTTTTCCAGGCAAATATTATATCACAGTCACTGATGATCATAACTGTAGTTATATGGATAATGTAGATGTGACAGAATCTTTTGACTGGATCATTACGCCTTATTCCACTTCAGAAAGCTGTGCAGGAGTCAGCGATGGAGAGCTATTTGCAACAGCGACTGGTGGCTCAGGTAGCTATACTTATTCATGGCAAGATGCTTCTGGCAATCCAGTGGTCAATACATCTGGTCTCTCTGCTGGCACATATGAGATCACATGCACAGATATGGCTACAGGTTGCGAATTAACAGATAGTGTGACACTGATCACCTTGCCAGCCATACAATTCACCACAGCACCTTATGCGGTAGATGAGTCCTGCTATCAGATGAATGACGGTAGCCTCCATGCACTGGCATCAGGTGGTAACGGAGTGCTGATGTACACATGGAGAGATAGCCTCAATAATATCGTAGCTGATAACAATTTAATCCCAGGACTGTACACTCTTGAGGTCACCGACCAAAATGGACAATGTCCTGTCTATGGGTCTGCTCGTATCCATGCTGCTCCTCTTGAATATACGATGAGCCAAGGCAACATGCTGACTGGTACACAGCAGACTGATAGAGATTACGAATCTTCTCACAGGATAGAGTCAGATCAAAAGATCATCGGGCCCAATCTGACTGTAGACTATGATGCAGCCACATCTATTACATTAGAAGCTGGCTTTGAGGTGAAAGCGGGAAATATTTTTCATGCTTTTATAGATGGTTGTGGAGGGTCTCAATAAGAGTCATTATCTTAAATGCATATTATAATATGCTATGATGAAATACCACTCCTTGATCTTCTTACTGCTTTTACTGCTTTCGTCCTGTAGTGTCTCTATACCAGTTACACCAAAACAAGAAACTGTGAAGACATCTTCAGCAGTTGCTATACAAGAAGCTGATCCTGATATCATCAAAGTAGATAAAGCTTCAGATATAAATTTCGTAAGAATAGACAACATCATAAATGAAGCTATCGAAGAAAATGACATTCCAGGCGCAGTAGCCCTCATAGCTCACAAGGGTAAAGTGGTATATCATAAAGCATTCGGCAAAGCTGATACAGAATCTAATCGAGCAATGAAGACTGATGACATCTTCAGGATAGCCTCACAGACTAAAGCCATCACTTCCACAGCCGTCATGATGCTATGGGAAAAAGGTCTATTCAGACTCGATGACCCGATTTCAAAATACATTCCAGAATTTAAAAAAGCTACATTATTAGATTCTTTCAATGAGTCAGATAGTACTTATACCACTAAGCCTGCCAACACTCAAATCACCATCAGGCATTTGCTGTCGCATACCTCAGGCATCGGTTATGGTGTCATAGATGGAGATCCAAGATTTAAAAAAATGTATGCTAAGGCAGGAATCACTGATCTATTTACGACCGAGAATATCAGTATCGCACAGAGTGTAAAAAAGCTCGCGGCTCTACCCTTACACCATGAGCCAGGAAGTAAGTTCACTTACAGTGAAGGGTTAGATGTATTGGGATATTTTATTGAGATCATATCTGGGCAGCCCTTTGATGAATTTCTACGAGAGCATATATTTGATCCTATCGGCATGGCCGATACTTGGTTCTATCTTCCTGCAAGTAAGCACAGTCGATTAGTCAATGTGCAGCATAAAAAGGATGGCCAGTGGAAAAATTATCCCAAAACATTCTACGACACTGACTACCCTATCAAAGGAGCTAAACGATTCTTCTCTGGAGGAGCAGGGCTGTCAAGTACTGCAGCGGATTATGCTAAGTTCTTACAGATGTACATCGATGGAGGAGTCGCTAATGGGCATAGAATCTTAGGTAGAATCACAATCAGGACCATCATGGCGAATCAGATCAAGGATTCTTGGGGTGATGGAGGAAAGCACTACGGTCTTGCATTTGGTGTGGTCAATGAAGATGGTGATCGAGTGGGAGGCGAGGGAGGCAAAGGTACATTTGATTGGGGTGGCTATTTCAATACTCAATACTTTGCAGATCCAGAAGAAGAGATCATCGGTATCCTCATGAAGCAGACTCAAGGGACATCAAGCGATGACACAGGCTGGCAGTTTAGACAGGTCGTCTTTTCTTTATTCTGAAGTCGTAAGGCAGAGGCGTTGTGTATTATAATTTATACCTAAGAGAAACTGGTTTAGGACTATTTCAACCAGCAAACTTATTTCTTTCGGGGAATTACACTCGATCTATTTTCCTACCGATAACTATCGGTATAAAGTAGCATTGGTATAGCAGTAGTGCTTTAACACTTTGTTTCGTGACAAGCATTCATTCAGTCGTCTTAATACCAAAGCTATAACATGCGCATCACAGGAATTCTAATCATCTTTATTTCTTTCTTGACGCAGATAGATAACTATGGACAGGTCGTAAGAACTCCTGAGAGTGTCATCTCAAGTGCTACGGTCCTCTCTGACCAACATGCGAAACAATCCAGAAGAGCTATTGTATATAGAAATAATGCGCAACGTAATCATAGAACTTACAGGACACGGCTTAATCAAGAAATGAACCTAACTAAAGAAGCAAACGCCTCAATGAGGAATGCCCGAGAAGCTTTAAAGGCTAAAAAGATCATCAGAAAAGAGAAATCTGACATCATGTATGAGTCATGCGATAAAAAGTATAACAGCTACGTACAGCATGAATGCTATGCCTATAATCATCCAACGAATCATATGGACAGCATACTTCTGCATAGAAATGAATTAACGGTATTGCTGAAGAAGAAGAAATACCACTATAAGGTCTGCATAGATGGGGAGACATACTATGTGCTACGGGAAGGTAATTCTTGAAAAATAGTCAGTTTTTAAAGCTCAGCTTATTGTCACGACATTAATCTTCTATATATGATTTATTCTTTCGCAGAAAGAAATGATGGAGGACATCTATGGAAACTAAAGAACATATAATCCTATACATACAGTTGATAATAAACAAGATGGCTATTGATATGAATATAGATATGTCTTATCTACTCAATAAGAATTCTTGATGTCATATCCTGACCTTATTTGATTACTGTAACATTAATGGCATTTAAGCCTTTCTGTCCTCGTATGACCTCATAAGTTACCTTATTTTGCTGCTTGATCGGCTCGTCTAACTCTGCTGCGTGTACAAAAATGTTTTCGCCTGTGATCGCATCAGTAATGAATCCGTATCCTTTTTCATCATTGAAAAATTTCACAAATCCTTTTCTATGCTTTGCTTCGGCTGCGCGATCTTCCATTTTAGGCGTGCTGACATTGATGTCCTCGATCTTCATTTCAACTTTCTTAGTCGGATCTGGCTTTTCTGGCACTAGGTTACCTTCGTCATCTACGTACATGATCATGGCTGCTAAGTCGTTCCCATCTCTTGTCTCTTTCTTGCTTTGCTTGCGTTCTAATTTTTCTTTTCTCTTTTTTGCTTTTTTCTTTTCTCTTTCTTTCTTGTTGAATGTTTCTTGTGATTTAGCCATAGATTAGTTTTAGTTAAAAAATGAACAATTAGATAAATAGAACCCAAATTTAGCGAAAGCGTATAAAAGTGGCTTCAATAACTCAAGCAAAGCACAAATGTAAGAAATCCTATATGTTTTATCTTAAAGTAGAGTGGCTACTTGGCTAATTATTACGTAAATATAATGCAGCGACGATTGGACAAGTTCAATAATTAGCTAAAAATCTATCATTTATTGATAATTATGCCTTTCTAAAGGTCTCATATATAGCAAATAAAACAAAATAAGCTCCACCTATGATAGGCACCCACTCCACCACAGCACTTCGCTGATCATATATGTATAATATATATACTGCGCTCAAGATCGATACAATGGATACAGCTAAGTGAAGAAAAAAATAGCGCCGCGCTCTGCTGGGGTAAGCATATTTCAGAGGGACAAAGTGCATGATCGCTATCACGATGACTGAATAAAAATTTAAGGCTTGATTGTTCTGAAATATGAAAAACTGGAAAAAAACAACAAAATTCCATAGAACTGGAAATCCAATGAAGTACTGATCATCTTCTACCATCCCCTTTTTACCATAATATAAAGCTGATGAGATCAATATAAAGACAATCGATGGAATCATAAGATGAGCTTCTACCATATCCGCCTTATAGAAGAATATAGCAGGAATCAAGGCATAAGTCGTAAAGTCGATGACATAGTCTATGTTCTTTCCATCCATAGAAGGCAGTACATTCTCGACCTGAAAGAGTCTTGCCAATGTTCCATCTATACCATCTATAAAAAATGACACTAAGAGCCATAAAAAACATGCCCGCCAATCACCTTCGTCCAAAGCGATAATTGCCATAAATGCCGCTAATAAGCCTAGGGAAGTAAAGACATGAACGGACCACGCTAATATTCTTCGAATCAAGTTAATATAACTATTTACTTTTGCCAAGGTACAAAAGCCAAACAGCATATTGTCATTTACTCAACATTCTCGCTTAGCCTTTATTTTATTCGCTATCATCATGCTAACAGTGTGTGGCATAGCATGGCTCAGTGAAGCTGATATCAATTGGCTTGGATTGGCTTTAGTCTTCTCATTTTACTTGGTAATATTCGGTATAGGAGTCTGGTCTGGTGGAAAATCTGATGAAAAAGATGAAGCTTCATTTCTTTTAGCTGGAAGAAAACTACCTCTCTGGATCGCTATGCTGACCATGGCTGCGACATGGCTCGGTGGAGGCTATATCAATGGAACTGCGGAGGCAGCTGCTGGAAGCGGCTTACTATGGGTGCAAGCTCCATGGGGGTATGGCATGAGTCTAATCATAGGCGGTATATTCTTTGCTCGTAAGATGAGACGATATGAATTCAAGACCATGCTGGACCCACTTGCTCAGAGATTCGGCGTAAGAGTATCTGGCTTATTTTTCTTGCCAGCCGTATTTGGTGAAGTATTTTGGATTGCGGCTATTCTGACTGCATTGGGTACGACTTTCTCTGTCATCATTGGACTAGATATAAGTACATCCATTATTGCATCTGCACTTATAGGAATCGTCTATACAGCTATTGGTGGATTGTGGTCCGTAGCCTATACAGATATCATACAGCTGGCATTACTCGTATTTGGCTTGCTTTTAGTGATGCCATTTATCATTTCAGCTTCTGGTGGTATGGCAGAGATGTGGAATGAATATCAGCAACTATTTGGCGCAAGTGCCTCTATACTGCCTCAACCGTCCATCATGAAGAATCATTTTTGGAATTGGATGGATTATGGCCTCCTTTTGATATTCGGCGGTATCCCTTGGCAAGTCTATTTCCAGAGAGTGCTAGCTGCGAAAAATGAAAAAACAGCAATGTGGCTCTCTGTAAGCGCAGGGATCATCTGTATACTAGTCGCTGTACCTGCAGCCATCGTAGGTATGGTGGGAGCCGTAACAGACTGGTCAGCTATGGGACTACCTGGACCAGAATCTAATGCAAGTATACTACCCTATGTATTCAGATATCTGACACCTGGCTTTATCGCTATGATTGGACTTAGCGCCATATCAGCAGCCGTGATGTCATCCATTGATTCTTCCATGCTTTCTGCTGGCACATTATCCGTACTTAATGTATATAAACCTCTTTTTCGACCTTCTTTATCTTCTACAGCACTGAAGACCATGCTTAGAAGGAGTATTATATTGGTGGGGCTCGCAGCTACTTTTTTGTCACTTAGTATCGAGAGTGTATACGCTCTATGGTTTTTATGTAGTGATCTGGTATACTGTCTTTTATTCCCTGCGCTGTGTTGTGCTTTATTTGATCCGAAGGCGAATAAGTTAGGTGCAGCTGCTGGATTTATTATTGCTTTTATTCTCAGATTTGGCGGTGGAGATGCTACGCTTCATCTCCCCATACTGATCCCCTACCCTATGATTGAAGAAGGCATCGTACTTTTTCCTTTTAGGACGACTGCGATGCTGAGTGGACTCATGACCATGATCATAGTGTCCAGGCTTAGTCAAAAGATGTATCCTCCTCGACAGCTGGAGCTTATAGAGGATTAATCCGTCTATTGTATATGGAATAATAATGATGAGTCTATTACCAAACTCTTGACTAATGCCCTTACCAGACATCGACTATTACATTTCCATAGAATCTCAGTAGCTTTAAGTCTTTCAGAAAATTATACTTATGCTGAATGAATTAAAAAGAGAAAAGCATGTCACTGCGGAAGGGATAGAGATTAACTATGTAAAAGTGGGTAGTGGGCCTCCACTGCTATTACTTCATGGCTATCCTCAGTGTCTGAGTATGTGGCATAAAGTCATGCCTACTTTATCAGAAAGCTACACTGTCATTGCCTCTGATCTGAGAGGCTATGGAGATAGTAGTACCCCACCCACTGATGATACACATTCTATCTACTCTAAGCGAGCAATGGCTCAGGATCAGCTGTCACTCATGAGTGATTTGGGATATGAAAAGTTTCGCGTGATGGCTCATGATCGGGGGGCTAGAGTCGCACATCGCATGGCTCTTGATGCACCTATCAGAATAAATAAACTGATGCTGATCGATATCGCTCCTACCCTACACATGTATGAGAACACAGACATGGCATTTGCTTCAGCCTACTATCACTGGTTCATGTTGATACAGCCTTTCAATGTCCCAGAAACATTAATCGGAAGTAATCGAGACTACTTTTTAAATATGATTTTCCGATCCAAGCCAGAATACAAAGAAGTATTTCCAGACGAGATCGTAGCAGAATACCTGAGGTGCTTTGATGAAAAAACAATTCATGCTTCATGCGAAGACTATAGAGCATCGGCCGGCATTGACTTAGATCATGATAAAGTAGACTTAGCATCTCGCAATAAAATCCAGTGTCCTCTTCATATAGTCTGGGGATCAAAAGGGATTATAGGAAAAATGTATTCTCCTATCGAGCTATGGCAAAGCTATGCTGATGCTAATGTCTCTGGTCAAGAAATAGAATCTGGGCATTTTATACCTGAGGAAAATTCTCAAGCTGTGCTTTCAGAAGCTATTACTTTCTTCAAATAAAAACGGCCCATTTCACAAAACAAGAAGGATGAAAATATGTAAGCTAATAGTCTATTTTTGCAGATAATATCAATAGCAGTCTCCAGCATCTTACCTATCCCTTGAGCCTGCTCTTCTCCCTAATTCTACTATAACATCTGGATCTACGCCCGCCTCAATGGACTTAGAATCTTGATCCAGAAAGTCACTCACAGAGATCCCCATGACCAGCCATTAGACATTTGATAGCCACTATTACCTCCTCCGCAGCCTCCTGTCACTTGGCCAACAAGTGTGACACCCGTGATCGCTCGATAAATAGAAAGAAAAAATTATCTATTGGCTCCGACCTGATCCCTAAAAAACTCAAGCGATCGCTATAGCCACAATAGATACAGCAATTGTTGGCTCTGCATACATTATTATTAAAGTAGCACGTCCCTATTTAAAACATACATCGTACGGTTATTTAGGATTTATGTTTATAAAACCTGCGTTGCGGGGCAACGGTATAAATGGTAAAGTCATTGAAGAATTGAAAGCTTGGACTCGAAAAAAAATGTATTTGAATTATCCCTGGATGTATATGGTGACAATCATGTAGCCATTACGGCTTACGACAAAGCTGGATTTACAAGACTTTTAATCAACATGAGAATCAAAATTTAATAGCTAAATAAAGTCAAAATCTGAATGCATCATGTAACACAAAGTCGACCGTGTGTAAACTATATTGTACCTTATAGGGATAATATCTAAAACTTAATTTGTCTTGATTTTATTGAAAATCCGGACTACAATGATTATACACCTTCTGGTGTTTTTAGTCTATTATTATTTACCCAATGAGCGCAATATGTTTTACACACAAGTCGACTTCTCGAGATTTTGTTTTTTTTAATTACTAGAACAATCATCAATATCTGCTAAAAATAATGCTCCTGATTCTACTTCAAACTGTGGATTCAAATTCACTTCTTGTCCACCAAATAGGGATACCTGACTATTAGATTGAACAAGGCCTTGAGAGTTCATCTGGATATCAGCATAATAATCATTCGATACTATAGGTCTTCCATCTTTATGGAGTACATCTAAACAAGCTACATTTGATAATGCCAGCTTACCTGCTCCATAATATGTGAATGTGTATGTAATAAATCCATTAGCAGATCGCTGATCATCTACTATTACATCTGCGGCATCGATAATATCTATCGATCCATTCGTATCATCTATACTCGATCCTCCACTTACGGCTATGATGCCAAGCAAGGAAGCATCGGCCCAATCATTAACCTCATCATCAGTATAGTACAAGGTGATATCGTAATTACTTAGTATATTATTAGGAAGTACATCAAATACTTTAGAAGAGCGTAAGCCACTCATATAGGTAGTATTATCTACTGAAGTATTATTTTCATCAATGGTAATCGCTACACATGACAAATCTTGATTCGCATTATTAACTTCAGCCATTAACTCAGTATCATCTGCACTTACAAAGAATATAGAGGTGCCTGCTGGTACCGCATTTTCTTTGGTATGCGCCACATCAGATTCAATAGATATAGGATCTGCTTCCACATTAACGTTATCAACAGAAAAAGAATATGAGCCATTAACTAAGGCATCATTAAACCATCTAAACCCTATCTGAAACATGGTATTATCAAGCTGATTTAATATCATGTCGACACTACCAGTCTCTATTGTACCTGTCTGGTTTGCAGAATAATATTGCTCTATCTCGATGAAGTTTACGCCATCGAATGAGATAACCAATGCACCATAATCGAATACAGCTCCATCAAATTCGCCTCCAACGGTATAGTCAAATTGGACACGAACATTAGAAAGGCCAAGGCCATTGAGCATAGGCGAGAGCAAAAGTACATGAGAATCACCCATAGCATATTGTGCGGTATTGTTTGATGGTAAATCTGTGAAGTAGGCTCTTCCTGCTTCAGTTCCTGTACCTGTAAACCTCCAACTACCAGGACTCTCAGGTGACAATAGTTTAACTGTCCAATCCGTAGGCACTGTCGAGGCACTAAAATCTTCTGCCAGTAGACTTACTATCATGTTGCCTGGAGAAGGGACTGTATCATCATCATTTATTGTGATGGTTTTGGATATGGAGTAATTTTGGCTGGTCAAATTGATAATAATATCCTCATCGCCTTCTACGATCGCATCGTCTACTATAGTCAGCGAGAAACTCTTTTGTTCTGTACCATTGAAAGTAAGAGATGTAGCGGAAGATATAAAATCTTCTCCTTCAGTGGCAGTACCGCTAAAGGCAATATTCGCCACTTCATTAGATACTAAGGTAGAAAATAGAGCTATTTCTATCACTGTTTCAGAATCACAATCCTTTGTATTTCCTAACTCTAACAGGCTATTTGGAATGAAAGAATTATTGAATGCAAGGTCAGCTGTACAAGGAACAAAAACTGGACCTACACCTACACCATGCCATGCATTCGTCGTTTGAATTTCTTCATTAGAGCATGCCCCATAAAGAGTTCTTGCAGCTGCTATAGATGCAACCCTCATATCAGCAAACTTCGAATTACTATTGAGTAACGTTTCTCCTATAAATGCAATTTGTTCTGCCTTTCCAAAACCTATACCTGATACTGAATAGGCATCCCCATTATCATTTATTTCATCATCAACACTGGGCTTATTTAGTCCTGGAGACAAAGGTTTTCCTGATCCTTCGACAAGTAAGTAAAACCATTTATTGAGTACACCACTATTAGAATGTACCCCGCACTGGTCATTTGCTAAAGTAGGTTCCCCACATTCTGGTTCTTCCCAGTGATCTCCACCATAAGTATCAGGATCAGTAGCTGTCTTAGGACTATCCATATATCTAAGTGACCTTGATCCTGCTTGTCCAGCAGGGGTGCCGCCGTCTCTCTCATCGATTTGTTCTCCGATACCCCACACGTCATATTCAAAATTACCTGATCTTGTTTGTAGCACATAGTTCTCAACTGCTGCAGCCCAAATATCAGAGAAGCCTTCATTCATCGCCCCAGATTCTCTTTGGTAGACAAGATCAGACGTGTGAGTACAGACTGCATGACCGATCTCGTGTGCGCAGACGTCCATAGATGTCAGCGGTGCAAAACCACTGCCCATTTGCTGATAACTACCATCACCGTAAGTCATGAAACTTCCGTTCCAGAATGCGTTGTCATATGCATCTCCATAGTGTACAAATGATAAGATCGCAGCCCCATTACCGTCATAGCTATCTCTGTTGTGAATTGTTTTCCAATACTCTGCAACTACTCCTGCACCAAACTGGGCATCTATAGCTACATCATCGTTATTAGCTTCATTACACTCTGTGCCTGTCATCGTCGTTGTCGGCATATATAGACAGTCATTAAGACCACCAGTGCCAATAGAATAAGGCCTGTGTTCTGCTACTGTCCAATCATCATCATTGTCTGTTACAGCGACACCTTGATCATAAATTGCTGTTATTGAAAATGGGATTCCACCTATACCTTCAAGACTTCTGGTTGTGATGACGACACCAGAAACGGGCTCTACACCAGCAAGCTCAAAACCTCCGCCACTCTCAGGCGAAGTAGGAAAGGACTGTGCGTTATTATATCTCGTATCACCTGATCCATGCTTGATTATAGCGTTAGTCAGCATGATCGCCCCTGAATGTGCATTCACATAAACCCAATCTCTGCTCAATGGCTCCATAGCGTATACATCAAACTTGTAAGCTAAATCCATATCGACAATATCGGTACTAAAATCATCTACGATCACTAACTCTGTCTTAGGCATGTACTCATTCATCAACTTGATTTTCTGAGTGACCTTAGATTTACTAAGTGGACCCTCAAAAGAATCTTCTATCTGTTCTTCGACATAGATTCGTGCGCCTATATGATCTTCCGCTTTTTTTCTGGCTTGTGCTTCTGTTAAAGTCGGCTTAGAACTAATGTTTGCTGATTCTAAGTCATACAGTTCTGCATGTAGAATTTTTACTTCATTTTGTTTTGAAAGCATCTTAATCTTACTGTGATCTACCTTTACACCTTGATAGTAAAGTTGGAATTCTTCTAGTTTCAGATTAGAAGCTGGTGATAACGATTTCGTATATGTCGCATGCTGCTTGGATTTCTTAAGATTGAATACCTCATCGATTAATTCACCTTTCGTAATGATGGACTTTTTGGCTTTTGCAGGGTTCAAGGTTACAAAAGAAGGGGTGGACCTTAATGGATCAATCTCAAAAAATTCTACAATCGAATTTGATTTAAGTTTAGTTTCCCATTTTGTTAAGTTTTGATTTTGGGCTTGTATGGATATACTAAGCAACAAAATCAAAGCTGAAAGCAATGTGTTGCCTTGGATAGTTGAATTCATTTATATAAATGTTTGAACAGTTATTAGAATATTGCCATATACACATCTGCAGTGACAGTTGAAATTTCATGGGTATACCATGAAATACGTGCGTAACTATCGGTTTAGATTTGCATTTTACTGCCAAAAACATCTCATAAAGGAAAAAATCAAGTTAATGCATTGAATATCAGTGTATTGCAGATTAAAAAATAACATGTTAAAAAATGCATTATTGCGTTTTAATTACATTGAGAAGACTTAAATGTGGAATTAATTGTCTGTTTCGAACTATGATTTTATCGCTATGTTTAGTGCCATATTTAATTCGTTTCACTCCCATTTGCCCGAAAGTTTAGGCTCAAATAGTATAGTATTTATCGACAATTTTTACCAATTTTACTTCTGAAATATCAATTTGATATATGTTATTTTATGTCGAGTCATTGCATGGACGACATCATAAAGATGCTATGAATTATAGAAGATAAAACAAGTTTTGGGTTTCATGGAGATAGAAGAAAACTCTATTTTTAATCAAGCATAGTTTACTAAAACATTACTTCTGTAGCTCCTCCATCATGAGTCTCAATGAAGTGCTTGATGCCATCGGTACTTTTGAGCAAGTGATGGACTTCAGCTTTTAACTGTCCCGTTCCTTTACCATGTATGATTGTCACACTAGACACTCTTCTGAATAAAGCTTCTTCTAAAAAGTACGCTGCAGCTTTGACTTGATAATCCAAGATTCTTGCAGGGTCCAGTTTTTTCAAATCAGGATTAAGCTTTTCCAGATGTAAGTCTAAATATTGTTCAAATCTCTTATATGGTCTAGTCTGAATGGCATCTTCATCTTCTAGATCAAGCTCTACTTGAGCTTCGTCATCAGCACTATGCATCTCTAAGTCAGATGCTGGTATCAGATGCATCTTACCTTTGACATTTACGAATGCATGTTTCTGAGCACCCGTACCTTCATACTTTCCGATGATGCCTTTTGATATGATCTTTACTTCATCACCTATCCATATTTCATTTAATTTTATCATATCGCTTCGCTTTACTTGTTATCACTTCGCTTTACTTAATGTATTATACCGAAGAGAAATTGGTTTGGGGCGTATTGAACCAGCTAAACCTATTCCTTTTTGGTATTATACTCGAACTATTTTCCTACCGAGAGCTATCGGTATAAAATAGCATCGGTATATATAAGGTGTATATCCTAAAAAAAGTTACAACTTATCAGAATTTTTTGAGCTCGCTAAGCCTCATTGGCATCGCATCTATGATGTCGAATATCTCTAAAGGAGCAGGTTCGGTTTGCCATATCTTTTTGACACCTCCATCTAAGCCAACTAAAAATATCTGAAATTCGTATGCTGATAATCTTTTCAGCCACCCTTCTCCAATCTCAGTTGAACGTAAATTATCTTTAGAATTACCGATTCTAAATTCTCCATCTACTGCTTTTATGAGCAATAACTTTCTTTCTTCGAGAGACTCTATGTCTACTAAATATTTTGCTTTCAGCTTCTCAGCTCTCTCACTTTCAGCACTAATGATCAGTAGCCTATTCTTCCATTGATAATCTTTTAATTCTTGTCCAGTCATAGTATTGAATAAGCATCCTAAAATGATCGTGAAGATGAACGAAATATCTCTTACCTGCTTAAGAAGAGTCTTATGAAAAATATAGATAATCTGAATTGTGAAAGATCTCATATTCATTTATTCAGTTTTTTAGAATCATCATATGATGTCTTAACCCAGTGTATCAGAGCATCTCTATCTTCTAATACGTCTATTGGCACATCAAAGTATGGCATCTTCAGTTTTCTACCAGGTACGACATGTCGTATCATACCTGCGCTTAGATATTTTGACTCATTTTCAGCGACTGCTCGTAATGTAAATTTATCATCCATCACTGCTCCAAATAATACATCTCCCTTATAAAATGCTAAAGCGCCAAACATCTTCTTAGTGCTGATATCTTCGAATTCTGATAAGGTGTCAAGGATAAATTCTGCCATAGATTCTAAGTATGCCATACTTGCAGTTGTAATGATTCAAAATTAGATCTTATATAATTAATTACCAATAAACAGTAATTTATGCTGATTCTTACCTCAGAATGATCTTTGTATGATTTTTTTTACTTTTTTTTCAACTTATCTAAAGGGTTTGAATATCGTGGATTTTCAAGATATGATGAGGCTGATAAGCAAAATTACATTATTCGCACATTAGTTAACCATTCCTCTATCCACGCACATTCATTGTATCAAGCGCCTCGACATTGATAAAAATAAAATTTGGATTACCATAGTCTCGACTTATTGTTATTCTGATATCGAATATAGTCATGAACAGATATGTCATGTAAGTCAAGATTTGCATTATGCGCATCATATAGAAATATGGTAAACTTAGTGAACATCAGCTACGGAAGGGCGTAGCTATTTCTTCTTTAGACAAGAAGATTTTTTAAAATCTATATTGCCATAAAGACTAAAATATATCCCTCCCAGAGACTTATTAATCTTTATGCTGTGAGAAAATTAGTTTTATATGCTTATCAAATTGCTTACTTTTGAACTACCTACCAAATTAGAAGTTTACTCAATCTAAATTAAAAAAGCATATGGCAAAGAAAAGAGTCGCAATCAATGGGTTCGGAAGAATCGGTCGTCTGACATTCAGAAATTTATGGGAGATGGATGATGTAGAAGTGGTCGCTATTAATGACCTCACTCAGAATTCTACTTTAGCTCATCTATTGAAATTCGATAGTGCGCACGGAAGATTCCAGCATGACATCTCAGCTACTGATGATCACATCATCATAGATGGTATCAAAGTAGCAGCTTCTTCAGAAAGAGATCCTGCTAAGCTGCCATGGGCTGACATGAAAGTAGATACTGTCATCGAAGCAACAGGTGTATTCAGAACTGCCGATCAAGCGAAACTACATATTCAAGCAGGCGCGAAAAAAGTCGTGATCTCTGCACCAGGTAAAGGAGATGGGATCACCACTGTTGTATTAGGTGTGAATACTGATGCAGCAAGTGACGATTCTACAGTTTTCTCTAATGCCAGTTGTACAACTAACTGTCTAGCACCAGTCGTCAAAGTATTGGACAAAGCATTTGGAATAGATAAAGGTTCGCTTACTACGACTCATGCTTATACATCTGATCAAAATATTCAAGATGCACCTCACTCTGATTTAAGAAGAGCGAGAGCTGCAGCTTACAATATCATACCGACTAGTACGGGCGCTGCAACCGCTGTAGGGAAAGTATATCCACCTATCAAAGACAAGCTTTTTGCAATAGCTATCAGAGTTCCTGTGATCACTGGATCTATGATAGAGCTGAATGTCATTACTAATAAAAATACAACGATCGAAGAAATCAATTCGACATTCAAAGAGGCTTCTGAATCTCATTTAAAAGGAATTTTGGAGTACTCCACAGACCCATTAGTATCATCTGACATAGTAGGTAATAAGCACTCATGCATATTCGATTCTGAGATGACTAATGTACTGGGGAATTTAGTGAAGGTCGTCGCATGGTACGATAACGAAGCGGGATACTCAGCAAGATTAGCTGACTTAGTCGCTCAGTACTAAGCAGATTAACAGAAATAATATAAGAATTCAGTAAATAACCCAGTGCGCTTGCGTTGGGTTATTTATTTTAGAGAGAATTATAAAATAAAGACAAAATGAAAAACTTCGATTTCAATAACAAGAGAGTGTTAATGAGAGTAGACTTCAATGTCCCTCTAAATGAAAATCACCAAATAACAGATGACACGAGAATCGTAAAAGCCGTGCCGACTATAAAGACTGTATTAGAAGCAGGCGGAAGCGTGATCTTGATGTCACATCTAGGCAGACCTCAGAAGAAATTGAAGAGTGACGGAAGTGTGGATGTAGAAAAATTTACACTCAGGCACCTTCTCCCACACATTTCAAAACTGTTAGGGACTGAGGTTAAGTTCGCGAGTAATTGTTTTGGTGCTGAAGCAAAAAGCAAATCATTCTTGCTCAATCCAGGTGAAGTCTTACTACTGGAAAATACAAGGTTCCACAAGGAAGAAGCTAAGGGAGACGAGATCTTTGCAGCAGGCTTATCAGAGTGCGGAGATATCTTTATTAATGATGCATTCGGGACAGCTCATAGAGCACATGCATCCACTACAGTCGTTGCAGAACACTTTAAAGCAGACGAAAAAGGATTCGGTCTGCTGATGCAGTCAGAAATAGAAAATGCTGAGAAAGTGCTTTACAGTCCAGATAGACCAATGACTGCTATTCTTGGCGGAGCTAAGGTATCTGATAAAATAAAACTGCTGGACAGGCTAACAGAAAAATGTCAGAACATCATCGTCGGAGGTGGCATGGCTTATACATTCGCTAAGGCCCAGGGTGGCAGTGTCGGCAATTCTTTATGTGAAGATGATTATACAGACTTAGCTTTAGAAATACTACAAAAAGCAAAAGATAACAATGTCGACTTCTATCTACCTATAGATACTGTCATCGCAGATGACTTCAGCAATGATGCGAATCGTAAGGTCGTCCCGACAGGAGAAATACCTGATGGCTGGGAAGGACTCGATATAGGCCCAAAGACGATAGAATCATTCTCTAAAGTCATCAGCGAATCAGCTACCATATTATGGAATGGTCCTCAAGGCGTATTTGAGTTTGACAACTTTGCCGTAGGGACTGAAGCAACTGCTAAGGCTGTTGCAGCTGCTACTCAAGCCGGTGCCTACAGTCTGATCGGCGGTGGAGATTCTGTCGCTTCTATTAATAAAGCTGGGCTCGCAGATCAAGTCAGTTTTATTTCTACGGGTGGCGGTGCGATGCTAGAATACTTAGAAGGTAAAACGCTTCCTGGGATTAAGGCGATTACGGGATAAGACCTTTAATTGCATCCGATATATCTTGTGCGTTTAGATAAATTAACCACATAATTCACATCAGATATTATTTTGATTATCGTCATAGAGATCTACGACTAAGAATATTCTTGTTAGTTTGTAGCTGATATTATTTTTCTATATTAGTGTATTAAGAACTAAGAAAAACCTTACACATGGAAGATCGTATTTTAGATAACTCCTTAACAACCGGCGTACTAAAAATCACCCCAGAAATTAAGAAGTACTTAATGACCACTGCAAAGTGGAGTAAGTTCATATCGATTGTCAGTTTTATTTTTATAGGACTCTTTTTACTTATCATGGTAGGCATGCTTGTCTTCGGTGTAAGTTCTTTTCCTGCTGATATGACAGGTGGCTTAGCCATGACTCCGATTCTTATCACTTACATTATTATTACACTCCTTTATTTAATGCCTACGCTGTACCTCTACCGCTTCAGTTCTAATATGAAGCGTGCGCTGCTTCATGATAACGATGAGAACCTTAGGATATCGTTCATGAATCTCAAAAGCTGCTTTTCATTCATGGGTATATTTATGGCTATCATCCTTGGGATTTATGTGTTGTTATTTGTCTTCGGTCTCTTATTTGGAGGTGCTGCCTTTTTAGGTGGATTTTAAAAAATCAGCCTTTTAAAAAATAACTCAGCTTAAGTTAATAACTCTACTTCAAAGGACTCCTGTATTAAATGTAAGACACTTTTAAGACCGATGTTTTTCCAAAGCCCTTAATAGCAGTTCATCATTTAAATTACTGAATTGTCTGTTGTATAATTCTGGTATATAATTTTCTCTGGGTGTGCCATCTATATGAAAGATTTTTTCGAGAGAAAGTCTATAGCCATACTTACGATGCTGAAAAGGAAAGTAGTACATCCCACCAGCCAGTCGCTCCATCTCTGTACCCATGATATCTGTTTCTCTGATCGCATCCATTCCGATGGCTAAACCTTCTCCCATACTACCAGTCCATCGACCGACTAAGACTGTCACAGGCTTATCATAATGAGTCAATCGGGGACTCACATACTCTATCCAGCTTCTTTCTACCTGAGGACCCTCACCATATTGCTCTATCGATCTATGCTTCTGATAGCCAGCAGCCTTATTGATGAATCTACTCATAATCCCTTTTGCTACATAAGAGTTACCACCAGCTACTGTATTCCTCAAGTCCAGTATGAGCGCTTTAGTATCCATAGCAGAGTCGATCGCTTTATCAAATTCTGATATCAAACTATTATCACCCAAGGCATTATTAATTCTGATGATTGCTATATTATCTTCTATAACTATGGAGAGCTTAGCATCACTTTCCTTAATTCTGATACTGTCAATATTCAGCTCTATGATAGACTTATCGGCCAGCTGGAGCTTCAGTATTCTGCTCTCATTATATCGGCCTGCTATCACTTTATTCGCGATCCACTCCCTGATCTCGACTTGACTTTTATCGTGACATGCCGTCGGAAATGATTCTATGACTTTATCTATCGCTACTCCATTCAGTGATAGTACTTCTGCATCGATGATTTCATGATTCAGCTCAGCTATTTGAGAAGTCCACACATTATCTACTATGATTTTAGCATCGCGATAGCTGACGTAGATGGGAGCATAGAGCCTGTAAGATGAATTTCGATTGGTATTAAGTATGAGATGACTGTCATAGAATTCATCTATGAGATATTCAAATAGAAGAACTTCGTCTTCTTCTGATTCTATCTTATCGACTTCAGCTTTATAGTGATCATGGATACACTGAAAATCTATATTCTTTACTGAAGTGTAAATGTAGCTACTGTCTAAGTCTGATAACATCTGATCTAAGTCTTCGATCAGATCCTTTTTATTTATTACATATGTTACATCAGATTGTGTCCTACATGATGAAGACATTAATATTACTGATATGAAAATGAAAAAATTTTTTATTCGATTATCGATCATCATAATAGGCTTGAGTTCTATGCCACACTTATAAAAATATGCTTCTCTTTTAAAAGAATTCGAATTGATGTTTGCACAGTCTATGACGTCTCTAACAGCTTATTTTTTCAATAGATCAATCAAATCATATATCATCTTAGCACCTCTCTCAAGCTGCTCTTTCGATACGAATTCATTTGCTCTATGAGCCTGCGCTATATCTCCAGGACCACAGATCACAGCCTGAAATCCTGCTTCGGCAAATTGTCCTGCCTCAGCTGCATAAGAGACTGCATCTAATTCTTCAACCCCTGAAAGCTTCTTGATAAATGGGACAATATCATAGTGCTCTGGTGTATCAAGAGCTGGCACATCAGAATGATCTTCGACCGTCTCGACTTTAAAACCAGGAAATAGCTTTCTCTTCTCCACTTCTAACTCTCTACAATAAGACTCAAACTGTGCTCTGATTTCTGAACCTTTATCTTGAGGTATCACCCTGACATCCCAATAGAATGTCGCATGATCTGATACAATATTAGGAGCTGCGCCGCTTCGCTCAAATATCCCAGAATGTATCGTGGTGTGAGGTGGTGTAAACCGATCATCAATGTGACCTGCCTCTATCAGTTCGTTCATCTTATTCTCTAGCCAGAGAAGCATTCTGGCCGATTCAAAGATGGCACTCACCTCCTGCTTTATCCGACTGCTGTGACCAGCAGAGCCATTCACTGTGGTCTTATAGATGACCATACCTTTCTGACCTACGACAGGCAGCATCATAGATGGTTCTCCTATGATCGCGAAAGCTGGCTTCTCTTCATAGTGTGCATTAATATCTGCTGCCAGTGCAGGAGCAGCCAGACATCCGATTTCTTCATCATAGGAGAAAGCAAAATATATTGGCTTAGTGAGATCTGCCTTAACCATATCTGGCACGGCAGCTAGACAGCAAGCTATGAATCCTTTCATATCACATGAACCTCTCGCATACAGCTTACCATCTCCACCATCTGTCAATACCCAAGGGTCAGTATCCCAGACCTGACCTTCTACAGGCACGACATCCATGTGTCCAGATAGAATCACACCACCATCTACAGCAGGACCTATGCGACAGTGAATCGATCGCTTTGTACCATCTTCATTAGGTACATTTTTATAGCTGACTTGATGCTCGGTCAAATATGATTCTATCCATTCAGCAATAGAGATATTACTCTGGCCGCCTAATACTGGAAATGAAACAAGCTTACTGAGAATTTCTGTTGCAGTCATATTATTTTTATTGGATGATCAAGATATGAGATTAATGATTAGTAGTCTTATTAGCTCAATTCTAATTGTTTACATTTTTGCTTTGATCAGGTCTTTATGTTCTGATTTTAATTTTTGAAGTATAAAGCTTGCACCTATCTTCTTATGCTTCAATGGTATATTAAAAGAGAATTTTTCACACACTCTCTCAATCGATTTAGTATCCATTTTTGACACTACTAAGCCCGATAGGGGTTGGTAAGCGATCCAGAATGAGAGGATTAATTCTGAATTCTAATTTTAGTATTTGCTTAATAATCATTACCACATAGTAGAAAATAGGCTCCGAACTATATTAGCTAAACGCATTAAGCCCAGTCACATCAAGACCTGTAATCAATAAATGGATATCATGTGTGCCCTCATACGTCAAGACTGTCTCCAAATTCATCATATGCCTCATGATAGGGTATTCATTAGTAATGCCCATGCCACCGTGGATCTGTCTGGCTTCTCTGGCGATCTCCAGAGCCATATGCACATTATTACGCTTAGCCATAGAAATCTGAGCGGGAGTCGCCTTAGATTCATTTAGCAATGTGCCTAATCTCCAAGATAACAGCTGTGCCTTAGTGATCTCTGTGATCATTTCAGCTAATTTCTTCTGCGTCAACTGAAACTGCGCTATTGGCTTACCAAACTGAATTCTTTCTTTAGAATATCTAAGGGCAGACTCATAGCAGTCCATCGCAGCTCCAATAGCTCCCCACGAGATACCATATCTGGCTTTACTTAGACATGACAGTGGACCTTTTAAGCCTTTGATCTCTGAAAATACATTCTCCTTAGGGATCTTCACATCTTCGAATACGAGCTCTCCTGTAATGGAAGCTCTCAGCGACCACTTACCATGGATCTCGGGAGTAGAAAAGCCTACCATGCCTCTCTCTACGATCAGGCCTCTGATGACTTGCTCTTCATCCTTAGCCCATACCACAGCTATATCAGCAATGGGCGAATTAGTAATCCACATCTTAGATCCATTCAGGACGTAGTGATCTCCCGCGTCTTTTATGTTAGTGAGCATACCATTAGGATTAGATCCATGATCCGGCTCTGTGAGTCCGAAGCAACCTATCAGATCTCCACTAGCGAGTCTGGGTAAAAATTTCTGTTTGATCTCTTCACTAGCATATCTATATATAGGATACATGACTAAAGAGCCTTGCACTGAGGCCATTGATCTAATGCCACTATCTCCTCTTTCTAATTCTTGCATGATGATGCCGTATGAGATCTCATCCATACCACCGCATCCATATTTCTCTGGCAGGCTTGGCCCTAATGCGCCTATATCTCCTAACTGCTTAAATAAGTGGGTAGGACACTTCGCTCGTTCTGCATAGTCCTCGATGATAGGACTCACTTCCTTTTTTACCCAGTCTCTGATTGATCCTCTGATTAGGATGTGCTCCTCTGATAATAAGCCATCTATATCGTAGTAATCTGGAGATGTGAAGAGGTCTTGCCTGGATGGTGGATTTTTTGTCATGCTGCTTTATTATTTATTCACTTAAAGTGCTAATGTATTGCGATCAATACTTTAGATATAAGGATTATTTTCTATTCTTCTCAAAAATAGGTAATTCGATCTTTTCATTCAGATGAATGTCAATTAAAAAAGGCATTTATGATTCGAATTCATAAATGCCCCTTAAAACTTATAGTTCTCTTATTGCACTAGCCCTGCTTATTTTTAGTGTAATAGTCAAATACTTTTGTGACGACGGCATTTCCCATCTTAGTGTAATCGCCTCTGATGATTTTCTCTTCTGCTGCCATACCTACGAATATGGCATCCACTGCTCTCTCAGATATATAGTCCGATAGATCTCCTTTTATTTTCTCCTTGGCAAATAAGTTATAAGCACTCGTGGCCATTGGCCAGTACTTAGTCACATCTTTTTTACTCAGCTCTGACTCAAGCTTTTCACTATATCTCTTTTTGACTGTGGTATACATAGCGCCTTTCAGTACTTGAGTCGCTGCATCTTCTCCACCTAGTACGACTGAGACTGCATCGTTGAATTTTAATTCTTTGATCGCATCTCTGATGACGGCTTCACTTTCTACCGCTGCTACTGCTGAGGCATCTACGACAGCTTTCTCTACGTCATCTATCTGATCTTCTAAGCCCAATGTTTTTAATGTAGCGAGTACAGGCTTGAGTTCATCAGGAAGTGCATCTTCGCCTTGCTTGATTTGCTTGAGCGCATTGACTGCTTTGCCGGCACTACTTTCGAGAATGGACTTCAGCGCAGCTATAGTCTCTAGGGCTGATGGTTCTACTAGTAAGTTTTTTACCGTGGAGCATGATGCCAGTCCAACAGCAAAAGCCACGATAAACATAAAATTTTTCATAATAGGATACTTTGTAATTTTAAAATTAGTTAGTTAGTGATGAGCGAGCATACATTGAAGGGGAATAAGAATACGCAGATTATGAGGCTCCACTACTGAATGATAACCTTTGCAACAGCACTTTTAGTTTCAGAAAGCATATTTAATATGTAGACTCCTGCTGGAATATCTGAAGTCGGAATTTTTAATTCTCCACCTGATACGACTCCTGCATAAAGTACTCTCCCTTGAAGATCAGTCAGCCTCAGCTCTACCTTGTCATCATAATCCTCACGTACGATATTGATGATATCCCCTCTATTAATGGGATTGGGAAAAACATCTAATCCATCTACTTTATCTACAGGATCATAGTCTACACTGCTCGTCTTGAAGAATGTACGCGCATAGAAGTATGCGTCTACACCTATCTTTTTGCCGATCAGGCGTCCTGGAATGTCATCTGCAGGCGGATGAATGCCACCCCAGATACGAGAAAGACTGGTCTGGTCAGAAGCATCCTGATAAGTCGCCCACTGCAGGACTATATCCTCCGAAGGTCCTTCTTCGAATACTAAAAATTCATTTTTATGTGCAACAAATTCTCCCATCCCGCCTGGAAAGTATGGGTCACCTGTCAATAAGGTCAGCACTTCTGAAGCAGCTCTCGAATAAGTAGAATGTCCAGACACATAGCCTGCAAAATTAGGTGTGATAAATGTAGGTCGCTGAAATGGCCAAAACCTGCCTGCCTGTATCCACTGTACGCCTCCTTGGTCAATTTCGGGGTTTCTGATATAGTCAGGACCTACCCAGGTCCTTAACTTCAGCTGGCCGATCACTGGCACGCGCTCTCCTTCTACAAATATTAATTCTGAAGTATCTATGTAAGGTGGATTATGGTCTTCTGCCGTGATCACTTCTATAAATCCGTCTATGAGTGGTAAGCCCCGATGATCATAATTAGTCAGTGTCGTATCAGTACACTGACCCAGCTCTGCCATCGCTCTGATTGCTGATACTGGTCTGATGTAGTCATACCAGCCTTTGATTCCCCATGCAGATATCGCAGCATCGTGCATCGCGCCACCTAGCGTAAAGTAAGCTTTGATATCATATTCTAATGGTTCGATATCTTCTCCTTTGCCTTCAAATTTTCTAATGAAAAGCGGGTGGTCCATCACATCATTCATAATGGTAAACCAATGACCTGGAGGTGTCTCGCTATCTGGACCATCTGCCCAAAATTCTGCAAGTACTCTCGTAAAATCTCCTCTCAGAACCATATTAGCCTCATATGGCTCACCTGTTACAGGATTCACATCATGACCTCTGCTGGAATCTCCACCTTCTTCAAATTGGTAAAAGTCTCTCAAGCCAGCGATGTCTGTTGGCAATTCTGGATTATTCCCTACTGTAGCTGGTGATATATCGATCATGACTCCATCTGTCGGGTCTAGATGAGAACCCCAAGCTGACACCATAGCGAATCCCCATTGGTAATCATTGAAGCCTCCTTCGCCTGGTGCATCTTCTATGAATGGCGGCGGCCCAGGATCATGGTATACTTTATAATCAAAGCCATCCCTATTGTAAATCGTGAGATCGTCTTCTTGCATGGCAAATGGCGTGACATTACCCCACTCTGGACTTAAGAATTCAGGAGTCCTCCCGAAAGAAGGATTACCTGACTGATCGATAAATAAATCCAACGATAAGGGTTGCCATCGATTAAAATCACTGACACTTTGATTACCAAATTGCTTAGGAGCAAAGGCATTATTCACTGGCAGATAGTACGTATTAGCGTAATTGCGCAGTTCATTAGAATTATCGGCTTGTCCATATTCTATCACTTTCTCTGCTATATAATTCCCCAAGGCTGCTGGATCACCTGATGACAAGTCAGTACTGAAGTAATCTGGGTCGTAACCCAATTCCTGAAATAACTCATTGGCAATTGTATAGATTCGCTGCACGCCAGGAGAAAATCTAAATCTATATAATACGATTCTATAGCATGCATAGCTTATGGCTGTCTCTTGAGCAATTGTCATATCCACACTATCAGGAATCATAAATGATTCTACATCAAATTCAAATCCTTCTGATTCTACATTACCAAAATAAGTATTGGGAAATCCATTGATAATGGTCCAAGCATCATACATCGCTGCTGAAGTATGGAATAGATTACGAGCATGCACTGTGGGTCTGGCTAAATCATTTCGGATAGATTCAAGCACAATTTCATTCCATTGTCGCGCGACAGAGTGTTCTAAAGAGTCTTGTTGACCAGTCATATTATGAAAAAACATAATACATAACAAGCTTGTTATAAACAACTTAATCTTCATTGCGGGCATCTCTTATGTATTTTAGCAACCTGATAAAAACACCGCTTTAAACTTAGGTGTCATATTCTCGACAAAAATAACGATTAATTATCATATGTAAACAGCTCAAAGATTGAGGAATATCATCAATTTTGTCAATTATATGATGAACGAATACAATCTAATCCCTATGTCGAATATTATTTTAACTGATTTGATACTTCAATTAAGAACCAATCAAGATAAGATCAGACAAGCAAGGAAACTCGAACTTAAAAGTTTAGCTGAGGCGATGCATCAGCTATATGAACTCACAGGACAGATCAGCATCAATATCATCTGTACTCATAACTCCCGAAGAAGTCAGCTAGGGCAAATATGGTTTGAACTGATGGCCTATGATCTTGGGATAAGTGAATTCCATGCTTTCAGTGGAGGTACGGAAGGGACTGCCTTTAATCATCGCATGGTGAAAGCCTTACAAGATCTTGGAGTCCACTTAAGCGTAAAAGAGACAGGAGATAATCCAGTTTATGAATTGGCATTTGATAAAGATCATAGCTCTGAGCGGCGCTACTTTTCTAAGGCTTATGATCATGAAGCTAATCCGTCATCAGACTTCATAGCGATGCTCGTCTGCGATAGTGCGGATGAGAAATGTCCCATTATTCATGGAGCTACGGAGCGGCTATTTATCCCTTATACCGATCCAAAAGCGGCAGATGATACTGAGCAAGAAGCGAATGTATATCAAGAGAAAGTCAAAGAAATGGGTCGGGAGGTTATCTTTTGTATGGGAGAGTTAGGGCGTCTATTGAAGCTTTGAGCTGAAGACAGTTTGGATTAGGTTTATTGAAACGCATGATCAATATGATATAATAGATGCTTCAGAATATAAACTGGACAATATTTTAAAATAAGAAAGACCATCAAAGGGCACTGAATAGATTGGCAGAGATATTTGATTCAAAGCCAAAAGATGAGACTTTCAAAGAAGCTCAATTACTTGCCATACCTATACAGAGTTATGAATTGAAAAGTGAGCCAGTATTTTCGGATGAAATAGAAACGCATAGTCCCAATAAATAGAATGACAAATCCTCCCTATAGTCGAAGACAAGATATATCATCAGAGGCGTACAGCTAAAAATTAGGCCTAAGGATGAGCCGCTACCCATACCTCACCATCAGAAAAAATCTCTTTCTTCCAGATAGGCACTGTCTTTTTCAGTGTGTCTATGGCATATTGGCAAGCTTCAAATGCTGCATTTCTATGAGGTGTCGATACAGCAATAATCACTGCTGTCTCTTGGATCTGTAGCACGCCGACTCGATGATGGATCGAGATGGCGATAGCATCCCATTTCTCTGCTATTTCTTCAGCTATTTTAGTCATCTCCTTTATCGCCATGGGAGTATATGACTCGAATTCTAATCGCTTTACCTCTTTGCCTTTGGTCTGATTTCTGACTGTTCCAATGAAGACCACAGTCCCTCCTGCACCATCGTCTGCCACGAAAGCTTCGCACATCTTGGCTTGAAGTGTCTGATCAAGTACCTGTATATCTACTTTACAGTTCATATGATTCTAACCTCCTGATACTGGTGGAATAAGGACGACTTCATCATTCTCTTGAAGGATGTATGTGCCATCTTGGTATGTGTCATTTACTGCAAAGCTGATCGCTTTAAGTTTTTCAAAAGCTGGGTAAGTCGTATATAATTGACTTCTTAGATCTGATACTGCTGTTCCAGTTAAGTCAATGGTTAGTTCTCTCTGTTGTAAAATGTCTTTGGCAATACCGAATGCTAACAATCTAATCTTCATCTGTGTCAAAGTTATATAAAAAGCTTATCAAGTCTATGGACATTTATATGATTGTGCTTTCTGTTCCATTAAATCCAAAGGGTAATTCATCCTTAGTTATAAATTTGGTCTTGAACTCGAGGGGTCTGAATATCTAAAACCTAAGGCATTTTAATTTGCTCTCAATCAAATTGCTGTAAATTATAGTCATAGGTCAACAGTCTACATGCGTACCATCATGGACTTGGGTCGATGATCCAAGCTTTGGTCTGATGGCTTTCAGGCTATTCTAATTGTGTCGTCATTCATTGGATTCCTTTCAGCATGTACTACTATATCTAAATTAATTTGGATACCATGGTAGGATATTAAATCAAGAATATCAAAGCCGCTTTAAGATGCCTTCAATATCTGAATGAGCTGGTCAGTATATTCCTGCCTCACGCGAGTGAGCACTGGTCTCCTTGTTCCGCCTTTTACGGGAGAGATAAAAAGGGTCACTAATAATTATATAAATACTCAGAAAATAACCATCAGCTTATACCAATTCTATTTAAGCCTTTATTATTTTTAGATAACGAAACACCTCATGCTGAAATCTCCCCTCATCAGACAATTAGTACATTCTAAATACTTAGATCTGTTTGGTGTGGCAATTATTTTAATGGTGTGTATCAGCAGAGATTTCCATGAGACCATTTTCTTTCAAGGTGAAATCCAATTCGGTACTCCCATCCAAGAACTGTGGTCTATGGTGATGAAAGGTGCTTTTCCATTAGGTATCTTATCTATCATCGGAGCCATCTTTTCTCTGCTGTCTACCAGACTCATCGGAAAACAAAACAATACAGGTAATGCCATCGGCATCGCCACTTCTGTAAATTCAGGAACGATCGATTATTTATTCGGAAATCATTCTGCTATCTTAACTTATCCTATATCCTTCGCGCTAAACAGTCTTTCATTATTCAACTGGAATAAAGGAGAAAAAATTAAAGAAAAGGACCTCAAGTATTATCTGATTTTTGGATTTGGTATGGCTATCGGTTTTGTGCTGGTCTACTTAGGGGCCTATCTATTTGGAGGTAAGACTGATCATGCTTTTTTAATCGTCGTATCCATCACATTTGGTCTATCCGTCGGAGGCAATTTTGCTAATGCTTTTAAATATGAAGAAACATGGTTTAACTGGATACTGTATAATTCTGTTCAGCTCATCAAGAACGTCATGATCATGAACATCGCCAATGTCGTGAAGTATATTTTTTATTTATTTAATTCTGTAATCACACTGATAGACTGGAGCGTGAATGGGGACATTGCTGAGAGATGAGATATAAGTTAAGATGTGAGAAATGAGAAATACTATGAGTATTAAAAATAGTAGTTCGTAGGTGCAGCCTACCTACAGTGTTTTCTAACTGCCGAAACTTAAGTAAGTAAAGTATGCAATCCTTACGCTGGCTGAAAAATCATAGAAATAGAATTGACACAATGTCTCGTATTCTTATCTGTCAATCGCTCACCCGTGAATACATGCCCTAAATGCCCATCACAGTTCTGACATACGATTTCTACGCGTCTTCCATCGGCATCTGCTACACGCCTCACAGCACCATCTATCTCATCGTCAAATGCAGGCCAACCACAGCCTGAGTCAAACTTATGTGTGGACCGATATAGTGGAGACTCGCACTGCCGGCAGATATAGGTACCTGACTCATTGTGTTTATCATATTCTCCTGTGAATGGTCTTTCCGTTCCTTTATGCAGAATGACCCTTGCTTCTTGCTCGCTGAGCTTATTGTAAGCTCCTTGTTTTTTTTCTTCCATTGGTTTTAGTTTAGCTGCGTATTTCTGTCTGATCTTAGATACTTTAGGACTGATGACCACTCTGCAGTAGCCTTGACTTTGATTATTCTTATAATAATTCTGATGAGATAGTTCAGCTGCATAGAATACATCTAAGGGCTGAATCTCAGTCACGATAGCGTCTGACCAGATCTTTGTCGCCACAGACTTCGCTGATTCTTCTGCTATTTCTTGTTGCTTATCGGTATGAGTATAAATCACTGATCTGTATTGTGGTCCAGCATCATTTCCCTGTCTGTCCTGAGTGGTCGGGTCATGACTGGCCCAGAAAACCTCTAATATTTCTTCATAACTTATGATCGAAGTGTCAAAATGAATCTGAATGACTTCGGCATGTCCACTGGTCTTAGAACATACTTGTTTATAAGTAGGATTGACTACATGTCCACCTGAATAGCCAGATACCACTTTTTCGATGCCATTAAAGTCCTGAAAGACTGCCTCTACACACCAAAAACACCCACCACCGATGGTTGCTATTTCTAAATGAGTCATAAAAAAATATCTTTGTGCAAGTTAACATATTCAACGCTGTCAAAGTTTATGCTATTCTCACTTAAGCTCTAACTATTTATAGTAATTATTGAAGTTCAAAAAAGCAAGCATTTAGCTGCTCACCGTTACTTATTTAATATAACACAAAATGGAATTATTCACAATTATCACCATACTGGTCGTTGTCTCAGCGATATTCGCTTACATCAATGAGCGAGTCGTCAAGCTACCTTATACGATCGGCGCCATGGTCATTACCATTGCCATGAGTTTCGTACTCACCATCATGGGATGGCTGGATTCTTCCCTGACTAACCCTCTGAGAGAGCTGATTACAGAGATAGATTTTGGGGTCGTATTAATGGAGATCATGCTCAGTTTCTTGCTTTTTGCAGGAGCCATGCACACTAATTTTGATCAGCTCAATGTGCAGCGAGGGCCCATCTTAGCCTTTGCCACTTTCGGAGTGATTACCAGTACGTTATTGATCGGTGGATTGATGTATTATGTTTTTCAGGCCTTTGGACAGGATGTTAATTTTATACACTGCTTGCTATTTGGAGCTTTAATATCTCCGACTGACCCGATAGCTGTATTAGGAATACTAAAGCAAGCAGGTGTGCCTAAAAAGCTAGAGACTAAGATCGTCGGCGAATCTTTGTTTAATGACGGGATCGGTGTCGTTGTCTTTTTGACCTTATTCGAGATCGCTGACATCGGTGTAGAGCATATCAGCATTCAGGAGATCGGCTTACTTTTATTAGAAGAAGTCGTCGGAGGTATCTTACTTGGCATGGCGATGGGATACGTCGCGTATCGACTCATGAAGAGCATTGACGACTATAGTGTGGAAGTATTGATCACGATTGCGATTGTGATGGGAGGTTATCAGCTGGCATCATATCTGCATTTTTCAGGTCCACTAGCAGTCGTGGTGGCAGGACTATTAGTAGGTCATGATACGGTCAGAGATAAGGGGATGTCTGAGATGACTGAGCTTTACCTTGATAAGTTCTGGGAGACCACAGATGGCTTATTGAATGGGATTCTATTCGTCTTGATTGGATTGGAGATTTTAATCATACCATTTGAAAAGTCTTTCCTGATCTTAGGGCTGATTGCTATTCCGATTGCATTAGTTGCCAGATTCATCGCTCTATCGATTCCGATTAAACTATATAAAGAGAAGCTGGATTTTATACCATATACTAATACCATCATGACTTGGGGTGGACTACGAGGCGGGATATCTATCGCACTAGCACTATCGCTCATGCCTGAGATGAATAAAGACTTAATCGTCACGATGACCTATGTCGTCGTCTTATTCTCTATCATCATACAGGGCTTATCCATCGGGAAAGTGGTGAATTATTTTATGGCCAAGTCTCAATATATAGCCAGAACCACAGTTAAAAATAAAAGCTGATCGCAAGTATTCTCTAACTTAAATGGCACGAATTCTGTCTTAATGGTACACTACATGCTGCTTTAACTAATATTTAAAGGGTAAAACCATGAGTATAATAAACTTAACAACGCTTAACTTCGTCACAATGACAAATCTTACGTTCATGAAGCCTACACTATATACCTTTCTCATCCTAATGATCACATGCTCAGGACTTTCCAGCCAATCATTAGAAGATGATGTGAATGTCAAGTTTATGAAAGCCCAAGTACTATTTGATGCAGAGAGATATGACGAAGCAGCCAGAATGTATAACGGCATCATCAACGAAAATGATGAATATGCACCTGCATACCTGATGAGAGCAAAATCAAAAGAATATTTAGGTGCTTGGTCAGGCGTTAAAAAAGATATCATGGCCTACATCGAACTTAATGGAGTCACTAAGGAAGTCATTAAAATCATGTCCAATACTGAATATGAAATGGGCAACTACAAAGCAGCTAAAAACTATGTGACTACGGCTTTAGAAATGGATCCATATGATGGCGATCAGTTACTCATCGCTGGTAATATAGAGATGAGATCAAAAAATAAAACTCAAGCCTGCGAACAGTGGGAAGCTGCTGCTCAAATGGGTGCCAGAGGCGCAAAAACTCTCGTCGCTAAAGAATGCTCTGTGATCTTCGAAATGAGAGAAATACAGAGAGAGAAAAAAGCCGAAGAAAAAAGAAAAGTAAAAGCTAAGGCACAAGCTGATGCAAAACGTAAAGCAGACATAGCCAAAAGAAAAAGAGAAGATCAAGAAAAAGAAGCAGAAGAGACTGCTGAAGATTCCAGAAGTGAAGTCAAATCTAAAACAGATAAAAGACCACCCATCGGCATCGTGCCTGAGGAGATAGAGGAAGAAACGGGAAACGAAGATATCCTTAACCCTATAGAAGAAGATGCGCCTAATGACTCAGATATAGAAAAGAAAAAAGAGAAAACAAAAAAAGAACCTAAAGTAGAATACGAGAAAGTAGATATGGATGCCATCCAAGAAATAGAAATAGACGAAGAACTTTCAGTCATTGTCGGCAATGGATTAGGTAAAAGAAAAGTAGAAGACCATCCTGATATCTTCATGCTATCTAATGATGAAGGTAAAGTCGTTATAGACATATGTGTCGATCACGAAGGCAAAGTCTACTCCGCTGAAATAGATAAGCGAAAAACAACCTTATTTAAGACAAGTCTAACATCGCTTGCTTTACGTAAGTCAAAAGATTTTCAGTTTTTCCCTTCTTTCAGAGAGGAGCAGTGTGGATTTCTGATATATGTGATTAAGCCAGGGGAATAGGTATTAAAGATGAATTTTTAATTATGAATGCTGGATAATGCCCACTGAAACCTATATAAATAGCTTCATGGATATTAAATAAAAATCTCCCCTTTCATATACAGTGACGCATGACCGGAAATCTTCGTTCGCTCACCATTTGCTTGTACTAAAAAATAACCTTTCCGCTGAGATAACTGAACTGCTTTCATGTGAGTCTTCGATAATTGTTCTGACCAATATGGTGTCAATGTCGTGTGTGCTGACCCAGTGGCTGGATCCTCATCTATGCCAGCAGACGGAAAGAATCCTCTGGACACAAAGTCAAGATCCCCATCTCCTGAAGCGGTCACGATAATCCCTCGATCTGTGATGGGCATTAATGCGGAAAAATCAGGACTGATCGATTCGATTATCTCTTGGGATTTAAAAACGTACATCAGGTCATCTCTTCCCTGATATGCACTTAGACAATCAGGCACTCCAAGCGCTTGAAGCACTTGATCATTAACATTAATTTGCTGGATATCATCAGTAGGAAAATCAAGCGTCAGGAGATCACCATCTCGATAGACATATAATGGCCCACTCTTAGAATTAAAAAAAAGCTTCTCCCCATCTGCCTTCAGCTCATGAAAGATAACATAAGCGCTGGCTAAGGTCGCATGGCCACATAAGTTCACTTCCACTGCTGGTGTAAACCATCTTATTTCATATTGATCTCCCTCTTTCACAAAGAATGCTGTCTCACTGAGGTTATTCTCAAGTGCTATTGACTGCATTAATTCGTCTGAAATCCA
>ENA-ORXT01001012-ORXT01001012.1-marine-metagenome-genome-assembly--contig:-NODE-1012-length-40029-cov-4.188401_pt1 | contig 40029 bp, 35 predicted proteins | sample MGYA00237868_ERZ511482 | MGnify/ENA metagenome assembly ERZ511482 | reverse complement strand
ACACTCACTTTCCGACTCGAGCGCCGCCATCGTGCGGCGCTTTCGTCGTTTTCGGGCCGCGCTGTGCTGTGCGGTGCTTTTGTGCGGTGCTGTGCTGTGCAGAACGGATGTCAGCGCAGCTTGCTGAGCCGGGCGACCAGGACTTCCATCACCAGTTCGGGTTCGAGATCCTTCGCGCCACGCAGATCGAGGTCTGCCTGGGCAATCCAGTCGATCGCACGTTTGGTGTTCGCACCGCCCAGCTTGTTGTAGTTCTGCAGTGCCTTCTTCGCCGGAAAACCCTTCAGGCCGGTCACAGCGGCAGCTTGATCTTCATTGCGCGCACCAGCGCCATCGAGCTTCGCTATCCCGGCGTAGTGGTTGTGCAGGATCGACATCACCTGCAATGGGTGCCGGCCGCCGGCGTGCACCATTCGTCCCAGCAAACTCAACGCCTGGGTCGTGTCACCACCCATGATCGCGTCGGTCAGATCCCACGGCGGCACCCCTCCCGCCTCACCGATGAACGGCTCCACCTGGGCAAAGCTCAGCTTCCCACCGAACCCGTACGTGCTCGCCAGCGTGGACAGGATGCCGTCCAAGCGGCCGGCGTCTTCACCGAGCCAGGTGGCGAGTTGAGCCATGGCACCGCCCTCCATCTTGAGGCCCGCTGCAGCCACCTGGTCAGCGAGCCACGCCCGTTTGTCCCGGCCGGGTGACGTGTTGTGGACCGTGCCCGACTTCTTGACCGCATCGGTCAACTTCTTCGAGATCCGTCCACCTCCTGCGACGAGGACCAGGTCAGACGAGTCGAGCGGGTTGTCGAGGTAGCCGAGCAGCGCCGGGAGATCGTCGGCGACGAACCGGCTGACTTCGCGCGCAACGATCACTCGCTTGTCGCTGAGGAATGGCATCGTCTGAGCGGCGTCGACGACCAGGCGGAGCTCGTACTCGTCACCGTCGAACTCGTCGACCATCATCGAGCGGTCGCCGTCTCCGACGAGGCCATTCACGAGGTCGCTGACCGCTGTTCGCAGAATCGATTCGTCGTCACCGGTCAGGAGATGTGTCGCCATGGAGAGCCTGATTCTTACCGCGTCGTGCGCCAACTACGACAACGACAGCCGAAACCGTCACAATCACTGCCCATCCGACCCACGGCCACACCCCCGCCGGTTCGAGTCGTTCGCCCAACATGGCCACCGTGTCGACCCAGCGTGTCCCCAATCGGGCGGGGAACATCAGAATCGGCGCCGTCCAAGGAATCCAGCCCGCTACGAGCCCCGCTGGCAGCCCGTAGAGCATCACGACGCCAGCGACCGGCACTGCCAGGAGGTTCGCTGGGACGCTGACCAGCGGGAGTCGCCCGAAGACGAGCACGACCGGTACGGCCACGCCGACCTGTGCCCCCAGCGTGATGCCCAACGGCAGGGCCAGGAACCCGAGGCGGGAGAAGCGCTGCGCCAACCACGGCCCCACAGTGCTGACACCCGCTGTCGCTCCGACCGACAACCAGAAGCCGATCGAGCGCACGATCAGCGGATCAATGAAGACGAGCGCAACCACCGCCACCGAAAGAATGCGCAGCGGTGCTCGTTCGCGCCCTGTTGCATACGCTGTTGCCGACAGGATCCCCATCGCGCCGGCTCGAACGATCGACGGTTCGAACCTGGTCAGTGCGACGAACCATGCGATCAGGCCAACGGTGACCACCAGTCGAGGCCATCGGCGCAGACGAGACAGCAGCGGACCACTCGCCGCCAACACGAACGCGACGTTCTGACCTGACACCGCAGTGAGGTGTGACAATCCACTCGCCCGAAACCGCGTGATCATGGCCCGGGGCTGATCACGATCATCGCCGACGACCAGACCCCTGTAGAGCGCGCCGTCGTCGGCTGGCAACGCCATCGCAGCCCGTTCGATTGATCGACGTACGCGGTTCGACGCTCGGTCGACCGGACCACCCTCGTCCACGTCGCTCGCCCAGTCGAGGCGAAATTCGCCCACGACGTGCTGCCATGCGACGCGGTCACTGCGCTGCGCATCGAGCGCCAACCGCGCTCCACTCACGGCAATCCATTGACCACCGCGCCACCCCCGCACTCGGAGCTGCTGCGCACGTCCCCTCGACCACATCTCGAACCGTTCACCCTCGACTTCGACGATCACCCGAGTGCTCGACTCATACGGTTGCGGATCATCGACCATCCGGACCCAGCCGACGTAGTCCCCGAGCTGGTCCGGGGCGAGCCCGTCTCGTGCTGCGCTCGCCCGGACGAAACCGCCCGTTGCGACGAGCACCGCCAACACCACGATCATCCACGATCTGAAAGGCACCGAAACCGCTGCAGCGACCGCCAGCGCCACGACCCAGTGACCGGTCATCGCCGACACGGCCACGACGACAGCGAGCGCGAGCATCACGGCGTCACCGACGACCAGCGGCGGGTGCGCATCGACACCGAGCACACTGCCGTACGATGAGTGACGCGTGACGTACACCTCTGCCTCCAGCGATCTGCCCGACTCCCGCGTGCCCGCCGATGCCTCTGGTACCCGGCCGCTCACCGACGGGCCTCGCTGGTACCGAGCCCGCATCCGCTCCTGGGGCCCCTTGCTCGGACTCGCGATACCGGCCTTCGTGGGGGCCATCGCCTACGGAGCACTCGAACTCTCCGACGCGTCATGGAGCGGCGCCGTGGGTCTGCTCGGCGGCGTGATGGCTGCGCCCGGACTTCTCGTGGTCGGCGCTCCATTCGGGGACTCGAAGTTCTACGTCGTCGCCATCGCGGCGTCAGCACTCGCGTGGATGGGCATCGGCTTCCTCGCATCTCGCCGTTCGACCCGCCACCCGTTCGCCACCTGGGCCGACTTCTGGCGGCACTATCTTTGGATGGCCGTCGGAGTCTGGGTCGGGGTCGGCATCGCACTGACGGTCGCCACGATCTCGCTCGGCGAAGAACTGTTCTGAATTTCGGCTCGGCCGCCCACATGTTCACACCGACACCAGGTCGCGGAGTCCAGCCAACTTCGCCGGCCCGATGCCTGGCACTCGCTCGAGATCATCGACGGTGAGGTACGGCCCGTTGCGCTCACGCTCGGCGACGATCGCTGTTGCAGTTGCAGGACCGACGCCGGGAAGCACATCGAGTTGACCGACGCCGGCACGATTGATGTCGACGAGCCCGACGGGAACCGGCGCTCCTGTCGCATCCATCGACGGGACGAGCAACGCCGGCAGCGGTTCGACGACTTCGCCCTCCTCGGGGACGTAGACCCGAACGCCGTCAGCCACCGTGGCAGCGAGGTTCAACGCATCCACGTCGGCGCCAGCCGTCGGTCCACCTGCCGCCGCGATCGCGTCGTCGACACGGTCGCCCGACAACAGGCGATAGACCCCGGGGTGCATCACGGCGCCTGCCACGTGCACCATGACGTCGGCGCCTTCTGGCACGGCATCACCGTCGTTCGCTGATTGCGCCGCGCTTGCACCGGCGTCCCCGGATGACTTGTCGTCGGCTCGACCAGGGTCGGCGCCCGGGCCGGCCAGCGTCGCCAACGGCGCAGGAATCGATGTTGCCTGCGCCAGCACGGCCTCGGCGGGCGGCGGCGGCGACCGCACGAGCCAGAAGGCACCCGCGCACACGATCACCATCGACACGGCGGAGACCACGACCCGTCCGAGGCCGAACCACCCCAACCATGCGCGGAGACGATCCGCCACCGGCTCCAGCGGCGCTGGACGCGTCACATCATCAGTACTCGTTCCGTCTTCCTGCAACTCGGCAGGTACCTGCCCATCGGCAACACGGTCCATCTTCGACCTCCTCGACCCGGTGCAGCACGCCGGAGACCCGGACGTACTGCGCGTACGTTGGGGAGGAAGTCGGTCAGGACAACTTATCGCTCGGCGACGACTTCGGTCGCGCCCATCGTTGCCATCACCTGTGGACGTTCAATGGATCCCTCAGTCCGTGGGAGTGCGGGGCAACCGACAGACGAATGAGCCAGTGCGAGTGCGAACCCGGACCGGCGCATCGGCGAATCGCGCAACCACTGCCTCCGCAAGCTGCGCCACCTCGGCGGGCGTGGCGTGTTCCCCCGGTGGGAACGATCGGCAGTACGCCAACAGCATGGCGGGATCGTCGACCATCAGATCGTTGTCGTAGGCATGCCACGACACGGACGCGAACGATCGACGAAGGCGCGCTTCGCCGGTGTCGATACCGAACACTTCGTACAACCGATCACCATGGTCTTCGAACACCTCGGCGAGCACTTCTTTCACCACAGCCATGTGTCCGTACCCGTTCGTCGACGCCAGCAGGACGCCGTCGGGTCGCAGCACCCTGGCCAGCTCGGCGACACCGAGATCAGGGTCGGGCACGTGGTAGAGCATGTGGTTCGCGATGGCCACGTCGAACGATGCGCCGTCGAAGGGAAGCGCCTGGACGTCGCATTCGCGTCCCGACACGGCGGTCCGTCCACGTGCACGAGCGTTGGCCACGGCCGCCTCCACCATGCCCGGTGACAGATCGGTCAACGTCAGCACGGCCGAATCCGGCACCTGCGTGTTGTCCCAGAAGCGCCCTGTGCCGGTTCCGCACTCCAGCACGTCGGGAGCGGCGTGCCACTCGATCAGCGCAGCTTGGAAGTCGGGGAACGGGATCGCGGTGGAGAACCTCCGATGCAACTCGGTTCGAACATCGAGGTTCGATCCGTCGCCGTACTGTTCATCGCGGAGGTAGGCCTGATCGCCACCTGCGAACGGCGCGCGTTCAGACAGCGGTGCATCACCCGGTAGCGCGCCTCCCGAGCCCATTGTTCAGTACAACCGCGTGGTGAGCTGACGCCGGTAGCCAGCAGTGCGCGGATCCTCGGCACCCATCAGTTCGAGCAGATCCACGAACTGTTGACGCGCGTCGTCGTCACCCTTCACGCGGTCGAGTAGGTCTGTGAGCTGCGCGTCGTAGTCATCGGTCGGAGCTTCACCGACTCGGGCCGACGCCGCAATCTTGCGAGTTCGGTCGTTCTCCGGGATCCGTTCGATCAACGCGAGTGCGTCGTCTGCTCGCCCGTCGGCGACGAGCAGCTCGCCCAGTGCGCCGATGGCGTCTTCGTTCGCCGGCTCCATCTGGAGGGCCATCCGCAGGCTGGCCTCATCACCGGCAGCGATGAGCTCAGCGATCGCCTGGGACTCATCGGAAGGACCGAGCCCATCAATGAACGTCTGGACCTCGTGTTCCGGGAGCGCTCCCATGAATCCGTTGACGACCGCTCCGTTCTGCAGTGCGTAGACGGCGGGGATCGACTGCACCTTGAATGCCTGGCCGATCGCCGGGTTCTCGTCGATGTTCACCTTGACCAACACGACCTTGCCGCCGGTGGCATCGATGACTTTCTCGATGATTGGTCCCAGCGTCTTGCAGGGCCCACACCAGGGTGCCCACAGATCGACGACGACCGTGACCTCCTTGGACTTTTCGATCACTTCGGATTCGAACGTTGCGTCGGTGACGTCGATGGCTGCCATGGGAGCAAGGCTACCGAGCCGCCCCCGTCCGACCGGGTGCGGTCGAGCGTCGACACGCGGAGTTCTCAGTCGTCGACACGGTCGCTACCCTCGGCAGGAATGACTGACCCCGCCGGTATCGACGTCGCCAAGGTCACTGCATGGCTGGACGCGAACGTCGAGCGCGCCACCGGTCCGTACACGTTCGAACTGATCGCTGGTGGTCACTCGAACCTGACGTACGGCGTCCACGATGCTGTCGGCAACCACCTCGTGCTACGGCGGCCTCCGCTCGGCCACGTCCTCGCGAGCGCCCACGACATGGGTCGGGAACACCGGATCATCTCAGGGCTACAGACGTCGTCGGTCCCCGTGGCTCCTGCGCTCGGCTTCTGCGACGACGTCGACGTCAACGGGGCGCCGTTCTACGTGATGAGTCACGTCGACGGCCACGTCGTACGCGAGGCCGCCGACGCAGTCGCAACCCTGTCCGCCGAGGCGCGTGGCAACGCCAGCCGATCATTGGTCGACACGATGGCAACCATTCATGCCGTCGACCTCGATGCAAGCGGGCTTGCCGAGTTCGGCCGTCATGAGGGGTACATCGCACGGCAGCTGAAGCGATGGCATGGCCAGTGGAATCAGGGCAAGACGCGCGAACTCGCAGCGGTCGATCGTGTTCACGCGGCGCTCGTCGAGCGCATCCCTGAGCAGGGACCCGCAACCATCGTGCACGGCGACTACCGGCTCGACAACTGCATGGTCGACGACAACGGCGACGTGGTGGCGGTGCTCGACTGGGAGATCTGTACTCTCGGCGACCCGCTCGCTGACCTCGGGCTGCTGCAGGTCTACTGGACCGGACCCGACGACGAGGCCAGTGCCTGGGACGGCGACGCCACCACGGCCCCTGGGTTCTGGAATCGCGCCGACCTCGTCAACCGCTACGCAGAGGTGTCCGGCCGCGACGTCTCCCAACTCGATTTCTACGTCGCCTTCGCCTACTGGAAGCTGGCCTGCATCCTCGAAGGCGTCTACGGCCGCTACCTCGGCGGAGCACTCGGCGAACAGGACCCTGCCGACCTCGAACCGTTCAAGCTGCAGGTCGACGCGGCAGCTGCCAAAGCAGATGAGTTCCTGGAGCGCTTCACATGATCGGGCCCTCCGACGCATCCGACCAATCCGACGCACCGGTGCCCGGAGCGAACACCGACATCGAGTGGCTCACGACCGAGACCATGCTCCACGAGCCTGTGCTGATCGTCATGATGACCGGCTGGATCGACGCAGCGGGTGCAGCCGCTGCGGCCATCGAGACCGTGTCCAAGGAGTGCGAGACCGCACCGCTGGCACGGTTCGACGACGACACGTTCATCGACTACCGTGCGCGGCGTCCAACGATGGAACTGCGTGACGGCGTGAACACCAATCTTCGCTGGAACCACATCGAACTCCGTGCGGGCCGCTCCCCTGCCGGGCGCGACGTCCTCGTACTGATGGGCCCCGAGCCCGACATGAACTGGCGACGTTTCTCCAAGGCAGTGGGCGACATCGCCGTCGAACTCGGTGTCACTCAGATGGTCGGATTCGGCGCCTATCCGTTCGCAGCACCACATACCCGCACGCCGCGCCTGTCGTGTTCGTCGCCGTCGACCGACGTGCTCGCCAACGTCGATTTCGCGCGCAGCTCGGTCGATGTGCCCGCTGGCATGGCAGCAGCGCTCGAACACACGATGCACGACCGCAAGATCCCGGCGCTCGGAATCTGGGCGCAGGTGCCGCACTACGTGTCGGCCATGTCGTATCCGGCCTCGTCGGCAGCACTGCTCGATGGCCTCAAGGAGGCAACGGGGATCGACATCGTGGGAGCTCCGCTGCGCAACGAGATCGAGATCCAACGCCAGCGCATCGACCAGATGGTCGAGGAGAACGTCGATCACCAGCTCATGATCCAGCAACTCGAAAGCCTGCACGACGCTGCACTCGAAGACGATGCAGATGCCGCCGACGCTGCCGCCGAGATGCGGTTGAAATCAGGCGACGAGATCGCTGCAGAAATTCAGGAGTTCCTCCGCGACAACCCAGGGGCCTGACCCGTCGGCGCTGACCTCCACCGGCCAGACCCCCGCTTCTCGGAGGCAATCGCCACACAACTAGCTTCGTCTCATGAAGATCGACGGCAGCATCGGCACCAATCTCACCGACGTCCCGGCCCAGGCCAAAGACGTCGAAGCCCAGGGCTATGCGGGTGCCTGGGTCGCCGAGATGGCCCACGACCCGTTCCTGCCGCTGGCGCTGGCCGCCGAGCACACCACCGACTTGGAGATCGGTACGTCGATCGCGGTGGCGTTCTCCCGGTCGCCGATGACCGTGGCGAACACGGCGTGGGATCTTCAGGCGTTCTCCCAGGGGCGCTTCGTGCTCGGTCTCGGCAGCCAGATCAAGCCCCACATCGAGAAGCGATTCTCGATGGAGTGGAGCAAGCCGGCCGCCCGTATGCGTGAGTTCGCTCTGGCGATACGGGCGATCTGGAACACCTGGCTGACCGGCGAGAAGTTGGAGTTCCGCGGTGAGTTCTACCGGCACACGCTGATGACGCCGATGTTCTCGCCGGACAAGCGCGAGCTCGACGGATTCGGTCCGCCGAAGATGTTCTTGGCGGGCGTCGGCCCGCTGATGACGCAGGTCGCCGGCGAGGCCTTCGACGGCTTCATCTGCCATGGCTTCACCACCGAAAGGTATCTGCGGGAGGTCACGATCCCGAACCTGCAAGAGGGTCGAGAAAAGGCTGGAAAGACGATGGACGGCTTCGAGATCGTCGGCCCGTCGTTCGTCGTGACGGGCAACAACGACGAAGAGATCGAGAAAGCAGCAATCGCCACGCGCAAGCAGATCGCGTTCTACGGCTCGACGCCTGCATACCGCCCGGTCCTCGACATGCACGGGTGGGGCGGCCTCCAAGACGAGTTGAACACGCTGTCCAAGCAAGGCGAGTGGGACAAGATGGGCACGCTCATCGACGACGAGATCCTCAACACGTTCGCTGTCGTCGGCGAGCCCGAAACCATCGCCGCCGAGCTCGGGAGCCGCTACGGCGACGTGATCCATCGCCTCAGCTTCTACGCCCCGTACGCCAGCGACCCCGATCGATGGTCCAAGGTGATGGCCGACCTGCGCGAGGTCTGAGGGAGCGGTCTGAACATCACGGTCTGAACATCACGGTCTGAACATCACGGTCTGAACATCACGGTCTGAACATCACGGTCTGAACATCACGGACAGCAACCGGTCTGCGTCCTGGTCGTTGCGGACCAGCTCCAGTCGGGCGTCGGGCGCGTACCGTTCGATGGCGGCGAGGATTCCCGGCTTCTCACGACGTCGCCAGGTGACTAGCCAGACCCAGAATCCCCACTGTTCACGCGAGCGTCGGATGGCCCGCCAGACGCAACGGTACAACGGCGGGTCGAACAGCACGACGACGTCGGCGCGTTCGAGTCGTGGCTGCAAGACGTCGTGTGGGCCGAGGTCACCGTCAAGGATCCATGCATCCCCGACAGTGAGGTCGGCTTGCATCTGGACCCATACATCGGTTGACAGCGGTTCGACGTCAGCTGACCAGAAGACGCTGTCGAGCTCGATCGCATCGACGCCGTTCACCCTGCCGAGGCGTCGAGCAAACGTGGACTTCCCGGCGGCACCGGGACCCAGGATGACGACACGCACGTCTACAGTGTTGCAGCCTCCGAGGTCGCAGAGAGCGGAACCTGTCGTCGCCAGCCGGTTACCAAAGTCTCTCGCCGCAATTTTCGAGATCAGCTCTCCGCTCCGGCCCTGATGACGGCTCTGAGCTCTGAAATCTTCCTCTCGAGCCAGTAGAACAATCGAGGTGGCAGGCGTCGGCGATTCAGAAAATGGCGGCGTTGACAGACCACGATGCCGTCGTGGCGCGCAGCTGGTGAAGCGATCGGCACCAGCGCCCGGAGGGCAAGGAGTCATCACGCCATGTCCAGATGAAAGATCGTCTGCCACCGGGTTCGACTCTCGATGGCCACATTCCCTGACCGGGCTACACGTCGATCGAGCCGGCGACGCGGACGTCGATGCGACCACCGACCCAGACGGTGCCGTCTTCGCGGGCATCCACGCTGACCAGTCCGGTGGTCTGACGGGCCTGGTACGACACAGGCAGCGTTCCCTTGCCGACGAGCCACTGAGCGATCGACGCGTTCAGGCTGCCGGTCACCGGGTCCTCACGGATCGAACCGCTCGGGTCATTGAAGAACGCCCGCACCTCGATGTCCGCGGACCCGTGACCGACTGAGCCGTGCGAGTGGAGACCGACGACGCCGACATCGAAACGATCGGCTCGCTCCGTCGGCATCTCGACATCGAGCACCCGCCGTGCATCGGTCAGCTGCAGCCCCATCCATCCGGGACCATTGTCGATCCAGTGCGAGGACACAACGTCGGCGTCCGTGAGACCAAGCACGCGCATCGCCCGGTCCAGGTCAGGTGCTGTCACCGGTTCGTGGCGGATCATCGGCGGCGCAGCGAACGCCAAGTTCCGAACTGCGCCAGAGCGACCGTTGCCGCTGCCGCCGCCGCTCGCTCCCGTCCCGACAAGGATCTCGATCAACCCAGCACCACACTCCTGCACGACGATCCCGTCGCGTCGCGGCACTCCCCCGGCGTCGAGCCAAGCAGCACATGCCCCGAGCGTTGGGTGGCCGGCAAAGGGCAACTCCGCCTTCGGGTCGAAGATCCGCACCCGGTAGTCGGCGTCCGATTCACCCATCGATCCGGGCGATGGTTGCGACAGGAACGCCGCCTCGGACAGGTTCGTCCAGCGCGTGATGTTCTGCATCCGGTCGGGCGGAAGGTCATCGGCTTCGTGGATCACTGCGAGCGGGTTCCCGCTGAACTCACCGTCGGCGAACACGTCCACCTGGTGGAACGGATGGGCCGTCACTCGGTCATCGCTCCGTGCTCGTACTCACGCTCATCGTCGTACACGCTGAACAGATCCCTTCGAGGGCGAAGTGCCCCGGCTCCAGAGTGAATCCGATTGCCTTGCGCGCCTCGTCGACGAATCGATCCACGGCATCGGCGGGCAGCGACGTGATGCCCCCACAGTCGCGACACAGAGCAATCAGGCCGTGGTCGCCGCCCAACCGGACGAGAGACGGCCCGTGTCCGGCATGCACGTGGGTGACGATGCCCTGATCGGAAAGCACGCTGATCGTGCGGTAGACGGTCGCCTCGTGGATACTTGGCTCCTCGTCGTGAGCCAACTTCGTGAGCGTCGCAGCATCAATCGGGCCGCCGTGACGGAGCAAGGCTCGCAGCACAGCCACACGCGGACCGGTCGCCCGGCAACCATGGGTTCGCAGAATGTCCTCGGCGTCGTCGACAGTCCAGTCGTCGACAGTCCAGTCGTCGACGGCCCTGGCCTCATCGTCGTTCACCCGCATCCGCCGAGACTACCGATCACGATCTGCAGCGCCGCTGGTCGACCCGGCGCCCCGCCGCGACAACACGACAACACGACAACTGTGAACTGTGAACCGTCGGTGTCGAAACCGGCCTCTTCCGCTCACAGATCGCAGTGAGTCCACCCTCCACGATCGCTCGCCGGCGAAGTGTGAGCCCACGGCGCCGGAATCGGCAGCTCAGGCTCACAGATCTCGCAGGCGCAGGCGCAGGCGCAGTCAGTGAGCGTGGCCGACGACGCCGGCACGTCGGCGGAACGAGCCGCCGGCGACGAAAGCAAGAATGAAGAACACTGCTGCAGTCAGCACGATGGTCGGGCCCGACGCGACGTCCAGGTGGTAGCTGGCATTCATCCCGACGAAGCCGCTGACTGCGCCGATCACACCGGCGTAGAGCAGCATGCGAGCGAAGCTGTCGGTCAACATGCGTGCGACGACCGCAGGGACGACGAGGTTGGCGGCAATCAACGTCACACCCATCACGTTCATCGTGGCGAGCACGGTCGCCGAGAGCAGGACCATCAGCAGCCCGTCGATCAGCGTCGTGCGAACACCGGTGGCCCTTGCGACTTCGGCGTCGAAGGTCGTGAACAGCAACTGCCGGTAGGCAACGAAGATGAACGCGAGCGCACCGATGGACACCCCCACGATCAGCCAGACGTCGGCCCACGTGACGCCGAGGACGTTGCCGAACAACAGCGCATCGGCGTTGCGACCTGGCGACCCATAGATCTGGATCACGGCGAGCCCGAAAGCGAACGCAGACGTCGTGACGACGCCGATCGCAGCGTCGGAACCAATTGGCCGGCGGCGCACGATTGCCCCGATCGTCAACGCTGTGAGCACACCCCACGCACCGGCTCCGAGGAACAGGTTGATGCCGATCAGCCCGGCCACGGCATACCCCCCGAAGATCGCATGCGACAGGCCGTGACCGATATAGCTCATGTTGCGCAGCACGACGTAGCAGCCGACCACTCCGCAGAGCGCTCCGGCCAACGTGGCCACGAAGACGCCGTTGCGGAAGAACTCGAACTCGAACGGCCGAAGCAGATCGACACCGAGCATCCCAGTCGCCGACCCGGACGCGGCAGCGAGCATCAGGCTCCCTGGTCCTCGACCAGTTGGAGCGGCGAGTCGACGACGACGCGCATGCCGCCGTGTTCGAGGATGTGCATCGGCGACCCGTACGTCTGCTCCAGCACTTCTGGCACCAGCACCTCCTCGGGGGAACCCACACCGATCACACGGGTGTTCAAGCACACGATGCGGGGCAAGTGAGCAGCGATGCCGTTCAGGTCGTGCGTGGTGAGCACGATCGTGAGGCCCTGCTGATTGAGCTCGTCGAGAAGGTGGAGCACCTCGTGGCGGGTCCGCACGTCGAGCCCCGATGTCGGCTCGTCGAGAAAGATGACTTCAGCATCGGTGAACAGCGCCCGGGCGAGGAAAACGCGCTGTTGTTGGCCGCCGGACAGGTCCCGGATGTGGCGCTTGCCCAGGCCCTTGAGTCCCAGGCGGTCGAGCACATCGTCGATCTCGACTCGCTCCGCTTTCGTGATCCAGGGCGTCCGCCAGCCACGAGCACGGGCCATGCCGACGCACTCTGCGACGGTCACCGGGAAGCTCCAATCGATCTGCTCGACCTGCGGTACCAGCCCGACCGACAGGCCGTCGCGCCGTGTGACGGTGCCCAACCGCGCGTCGACGCTGCCGAGCAACGCCTTCAACAGGGTCGACTTACCCGAGCCGGACGGCCCGACGATCCCGAGCAGGTCTCCCTTGGTGACGGTCAGGTCGACGTCGGTCAACACGTCGCCGGCACCGTAGTCGACACACAGGCCGACCGTTTCGATCATGATCGGCTCGTGGGCATCGAGAGAACTCTCAAGATCACTGCGGGTACTCGGCCTGGTCGACTGCAGCGTCACGGACCTCGAACTCTGCGAGCTGCGCCGAATCCCCGCCGAGCGCATCGGTCATCGTGACGAAGTTGAACTTCATCAACCCGAGCCACGAGTGGTCCGGGTCTCCTGACTCACCGGGGAGGTCGTCGTCGCGCAGGTCATCGACGTAGACGGCGCCGGTCTCGTTCGCGATCTGTTCGAGCACCGGTGACGGAAACACCTCGGAGCCAAACACCGCTGACACGCCCTCGGCGTCGATCTGGTCGATCAGCTCGATCACGTCGCCTGCCGTCGGCTCACCGAAGTCGGCAGGCTGGACGGCGCCTACCACGGTCCAGCCGTAGGTGTCCGCAAAGTAGGCATAGGCGTCGTGGTAGGTGACCAGCTTGCGTTGGTCTTCGGGAATGGTGTCGAACGCGAGTTGTACGGCGTCGTCGAACTCGTCGACGATCGACACGAATGACGCGAGATTGGCGTCGTACCCCGCCTGGCCATCGGGGTCGGCTGCGACCATTGTCTCGTGAATCAGTTGGGCGTAGACCTTCACGAGCGTCGGGTCGGTCCAGAGGTGCGGGTTGGGCTTTCCGTCGGACTCAGGAAACGAGAAGTCGTACTTGTACTGGTCGGGTTCGATGGTCTCGTCGCCCAGTTCGACGAACGGTGCGCCGTCGGGCATGTTCGCCTCCGCGAGCGCCTTGGTCGGTTCTTCGAGTTGCAAACCGTTGATGAAGACGACGTCAGCCGTGCTCAACAGCTCGGCGACCGACGGTGGCGGCTCAAACGTGTGCGAGTTCGTTCCTTCGGGCACGATGCCGACGACGTCAGCCCGGTCGCCGATGATGTTCGCCGCGATCGAGGTGATGGGCGCTACGGTCGTGACGACCAGCAGGCGGTCGCCGCCATCACTGTTCTCGGCCCCTTGTTCGGCTTCGGTGCTCGAGTCCGAACCGCCGCACGCAGCCACCGCGAGGGCCAGCGCAGCAAGCGTTGCGACCACACGGGTCGTCGAGTTGGTTGAACGGTGAGTTGTCAATCGAGTGCTCATCCCGATTGACGGTAGATGCGACCAGGTCGCAACACCACACCGTGCTCGTCTTTCCCGAGTGAAATCCGGCTCACCTCCAATCGTGATCACCGTCGGGCACCCCCGTCAGACCGGATGTAAGTTTTCCTGAACTCCTATGACGCTGACACCTGACACCGCCAATGACGCCGCCACCGTTTCGAGCCCGGACTCCGACGTCACGATCGTCACGACTCCGCTGACCGAATCCCAGGCCGCCGCCCTCCTCGATGCAGCCGCACAGGGCAGCACGATCCTGATCGCACCGACGCCGGGCGACGCAAACGCTGCGGAATTGTGTGGCGCTCGCGTCGTCGATGTCTTCCAGCGAACCGAGTGGTTCGTCACCCTCGCCGACCGCCCCGAGGCAGTCCGCCTCGACGGTGAGGTACCGATCTTCTCCGAGCTGCGCACGCTTGATGTCGTCGGGGCCAACACATCGATCGCTGCGACGTCGAGCGTGCGCTTCGAGCATCACCCCATGATCACCGTGCGTCGTATCGGTGCCGGGTGCATCGTCGGCACCGGCGTTGCCGACGTCGCCGCCCTGCAGGCGCACCGCACACTCGGCCCGTTCGTCGACCGCCTATTGCGCTCCGACTTCCCGACCAGCACACCGACCCTCGGCGTCGCGGTGGTCGGCTACGGCCCCTTCGGCGGGATGGGATACCTGCACGGCCTCGCTGCGACCGAGACCGAAGGGCTCGCGTTCGTCGCTGCCGCCGACAATTCGCCGGACCGCATCGAAGCGGCCCGCGTCGACTTCCCCGAACTGGCCGGACACGACTCCGGCACTTCACTTGCGGCCGACGACGACGTCGACGTCGCCGTCATCGCCACACCGCCGAAGTTCCACGCCGAACTCGCCCTCGAACTCCTGCGGGCCGGCAAGCACGTGGTGATGGAGAAGCCAATGGCGATCACCCGCGCCGACGCCGACCTCGTCATCGCAACCGCCGCCGAACACGATCGCACCGTCACTGTCCACCAGAGCCGCCGATGGGACACCGATTTCCTCGCAGTCCAGCGCCTCATGGGCAACGGCGACCTGGGTGAAGTCTTCAACATCGAGACCTTCGTGGGTGGCTTCGAGCACCCCTGCCGGGCCTGGCACTCCGAGGACTCCGTCTCCGGCGGCGCCGTGTACGACTGGGGCTCTCATCACATCGACTGGATCAACCAGCTCTACGGATCAATGCCCAGCCGGGTTCTGTGCTCGGCGCACACCCGGGTGTGGCACGACACGACGAACGTCGACCAACTGTCCGTCTGGATGCAGTGGCAGGATGGCCGCGAGGCCACCTTCCGCCAGAGCGACGTCTGCGCGATCCGTCGTCCCAAGTTCCACATCGAGGGGACTGCAGCCACACTCGCTGGCCACTATCGGCCGTTGCGGACCGACGCCGTTCTGCCCGGTCGCGGCCACGTCGAGCACAACTCGCACCACGCCGAAGCACCGGCCGAACTCACCGTTGCCCGGTACGACGGCGACCACGGCATCGTCACCTCCCAGATCCGACCGGCACCCGATCAGGGTTGGGGCTTCCACCGCAACCTCGCTGACCACATCCTGCTCGGCGAGCAACTCGCTGTCCGCCCCGAGCAATCTCGCGATGTCGTCGCCGTGCTCGAAGCCGCCCAGCAGTCGGGCGCCGAAGGCGGCTCGCTGATCGAGCTCTGAACATGACGCATTCGGGCGACAGCGGCGACACTGAGCGCTTGGCTCCCATCGGCTTCGGCGTGCTCGGCGCCCGATCGATGGTGGCCCGCCTTGCAGTCCTCCCCGCAATCGACGCGAGCACTCGGACGGACTTGATCGCGTCGGCGTCACTCGGCGGGCCGGTGCCTGATCGCTGGGCTGCCACCGCGGTCAACGACTACCAGTCCGTGATCGACCATCCCGATGTCGCTGCGGTGTACATCCCCCTCCCGAACGGCATGCACGAGGAATGGGTCCTGCGTTGCATCGAGGCCGGCAAGCATGTCCTCTGCGAGAAGCCGATCGCACCGACACCCGAGGTCGCACGCCGGATGGCCCGAGCCGCCGACGGCGCTGGCCTGTTGCTCGCCGAGGCCTGGATGACTCCCTTCGCACCGCGCTGGGTCGAGGCGCTGCGCCTCGCATCGACCGGCCTGGTCGGCGACATCACCGAAATCCGTTCCGACTTCACGTTCACCATCGGGCCTGAAGCAGCCGACAACTATCGCTGGGACCCGGCTCAGGGTGGTGGTGCACTGCTCGATGTCGGTATCTACTGCCTCGGGCCGATCGTCGAACTGTGGGGATCATCGCCGTCCACGCTGACAGTCGACACCAACAGCGGACCGACCGGTGTCGATGTGACAACGGTTGCCACCCTCGGCTACGACGACGGGCGCACAGGGCGAATCACGTGTTCCTTCGTCGACGACGAGGTACAGCGGCTCGAGTTGGTCGGGACCGACGGCGCGATCATCCTCGAGCACGAGGCCCACACCAGCGCTGTCCAAGCCCAGACCATCACATTCCGTACCGCCGACGGGAGCGAATCGCTCATCGACGTCGCCACCGTTGACCCGTACACCGCCATGATCGATGCCTTCGCAGCAACGCTCAGCGGCGACGGCCATTGGCCTCGACCCATGGACGAATCGATTGCGCTCCTCGAGCTGATCGAGCGGATCCAGACCGAAGCAAACAGCACGCCATGACGATTCCCAACACGTGAGCACCAGAGACCAATGAGCATCAGAGACGATGGCGTCGATGACGGCATCGAGCGCCCGGTCCAGCCCCGACATGCATGGCACGATCTCGCCAGCAGCCAGATCCATGCCGTCCACTGGGACCCTGCCGCTCCGACGAAGGCACCGTGCCTGCTCGTCCACGGCCTCGCATCGAATGCCCGACTTTGGGACGGCGTGGCGTGGCGTCTGGCCGAATTGGGCCACCCGACCGTGGCCATCGATCAGCGCGGCCACGGGCGCTCCTCCAAGCCCGACGACGACTACGCGATGGCGACCGTCGCCGACGAACTCCGCGAACTGATCGAACTCTGGGACTGGACATCTCCACCACTCGTGGCCGGACAGTCGTGGGGCGGCAACGTCGTCGTCGAGTTCGCTCACCGCCATCCCGGAGTCGCCTGCGCCGTGGCGTGCGTCGACGGCGGATTCATCGAGCTCCAGGATCGCTTTCCCGACTGGAACGATGCCGCCGAGATGATGGCGCCACCCAAGCTCATCGGTACACCGATGCCCCGACTGCGCGAGTGGATGGCTTCGTCGAATCCTGACTGGCCCGAGGAGGGGCGGCTCGGCCAACTGGCGAACTTCGACGTGCTCGACGACGGCACCGTTGCTCCATGGCTCACCCTCGAGCGGCACCTGATGGTGTTGCGTGGGCTGTGGGAGCACCGTCCGTCCGCGCTCTACGCCGACATCAGCACGCCGCTGCTGATGATTCCCGCTGACACCGGCGACGCGGAGTGGACCACCTCGAAGAAGTTGGCCATCGACGCCTCGATTCGCGCCCTCCCCCACGGTCGAGCCGAGTGGTTCAGCCCCGCCCACCACGACGTCCACGCGCAGCACCCGGCTGAGATCGCCGACCTGTTGCACCGGGCCGCAACGCAGGCAGACTTCTTCTCATGAATGCTTCAGCGACTGCGACGACTCGACCGCTGCCTCGGCTGCTCGTCATCATGGGATCCGGCGAGACCGCTCCGACGATGACCACACCTCACCGGCGCGTGTTCGAACGACTGGCCGAAGCCACGGGTGGTGCGGTCGACGCCGTGCTCCTCGATACGCCGTTCGGCTTCCAGGAAAACGTCGACATCCTCGCAGCGAAGACCGCCGACTACTTCGTCGATGCGGCCAGCCGCAAGGTCGAGATCGCTGGCCTGGCCCGGACCGACACCGACGACGTCGTCGCGACCGAGACAGCGATCGCCAAGATCCGTAGCGCCGACTGGATCTTCGCCGGCCCCGGCAGTCCGACCTTCGCTCTTCGCCAGTGGGCAGGGACACCGATTCCCGACGCGATCGCGAGCAAGCTCCGCGACGGTGGCGCTGTGGTGTTCTCGTCGGCCGCAGCACTGACGCTTGGCCGCAAGACCATCCCGGTCTACGAGGTCTATAAGTCCGGTGCCGACCCGTACTGGGTCGACGGACTCGATCTGCTCACTGCCATCGGCCTGCCGGTCGTCGTCATCCCCCACTATGACAACAAGGAGGGCGGTAACCACGACACGAGCAAGTGCTACCTCGGCGAGCGTCGCCTCGCGATGCTGGAGCCCGAACTCGACGACGATGTCTTCATCCTCGGTGTCGACGAGCACACCGGCGTGATCATCGATCTCGACGCTCAGACCGCCGAAGTCGTCGGCAAAGGCGGCCTCACACTTCGTCAGGACGGCGTGTCGACTCGCATCGAAACCGGCCAGACCGTTCCCTTCTCGACGCTTCAAGCTGGCCCCGTCACATCGGGGACAGGCACGACCGTGACGCAAGGCGTCACATCGGACAGCGTCACATCGGCGACAGGCACGAACGTGACGGAGAGCGATGTCGACACCGCTGAGATCCCGTCACTCGGCGGCGACGCAGCACGCCTCGAAGCAGTGTTCGACGCTGCGCTTGCTGCTCGCAACGCCGACGGTGCGGTCGGTGCCATCCTCGAACTCGATGCAGCGATCGTCGGGTGGTCCCGCGACACCCTGCAGGGTGACGAGATGTCTCGCGCGCGCACAGCACTCCGGTCGATGATCGTCCGTCTCGGCGCAGCAGCCTCCGGCGGTGTCCGCGACCCGCGTGATGTGCTGGCGCCCGTGGTCGAAGCAGCCCTCGCCGCCCGGGTCACCGCCCGCGAAGAAAAGGCGTACGCCGTGAGCGATGCGATCCGCGACAACCTCACCGCCGCCGGAATCGAAGTGCGTGACACTGCCAACGGCGCCGAATGGGTCTTGACCGACGACTGAACGCACGAACGGGGTGAACCTGATGCGGCGCCCCGGCCGACTGAGACTCAGTCGAGGATTGGTTCCGGCTCGGCGAGCACCGCTGTCGTGTCGATGTCGATCGGTTCCTGGAGTTGCTCGACCGTGAGGTGGCACTTGATGCTGTGCCCCGGCGACAATTCGACCATCTCGGGCACGGTGACTTCGCACAGCCCTTCGATCGCCCGGTGACAGCGAGTGTGGAAGACGCAGCCTGGGGGCGGGTTGGCCGGCGACGGAATCGCACCGGTGAGCGGGATCCGATTCTCGGTGATGCCGTCGACGCTCGGCACCGCTGACAGCAGCGCTTCCGTGTACGGGTGGTTCACCCCGGCGAACATCGTGTCGGTCGAACCGATCTCCATGATCCGGCCGAGATACATCACTGCGATGCGGTCAGCCAGGTAGCGCACGACGCCGATGTCGTGGCTGATGAACAGATAGCTCGAACGTTGTTCGTTCTGCAACTTCGCGAGCAGGTTCAGGATCGCTGCCTGGACCGACACGTCGAGCGCCGACGTCGGCTCGTCACAGACCACGACTTCGGGGTCACCAGCGAAGGCACGAGCGATCGCGACACGCTGCTTGAGGCCGCCGGACAACTGACGTGGACGCATGTCGAGATGACGCGGCGAGAGCTGCATCGCCTCGGCGATCTCCTCGACCCGCCTGTCGGCCTCGGCACCCTTGATGCCGGTCAACTTGACGACGCTGCGCTCCAGGATCCGACGGACCGTCCAGGCGCGGTTGAGTGCCGAGTCCGGGTTCTGGAACACCATGGAGAGGGCACGAACTGACTCCGTGACGCGTGATGTCGCCTTGCCGGCCATCTCGCGGCCGCGCAGTGTGATGGCACCCCCCTCGTCGGCGGCGTGCACACCGAGCATGGTCTTGGCCAGCGTCGACTTGCCGGAACCGGACTCGCCGACGAGGCCGAGGGTCTCGCCTTCGGCAAAGCCGAGATCGACACCGACCAGGGCCGGAACTTCGCTGCCACGCTGGCGGAAGGTCTTCGACACACCGTTGACGCCGATGATCTGCTCGGTACCGATGTCGTACTTCACCGTGACTTCTTGCGGCTCCGGCACGTCGTTGATGCGGTCGGCATGGTGGCAACGGGTCCAGTGCGCTGCGCTGCGATCGATGATCGGTGGCGCCTCGGTCCGGCAGATGTCGGTCGCAATCGGGCATCGATCGATGTAGGTGCAGAACGGCAGGTCGGCGCCGATGGGCGGGGCGGAACCAGGGATGGCGAACAGCTCGCGGTCGGTCTTGCGCAGGCCCCGACGAGGGATCGAGTTGAGCAGACCCTTGGTGTACGGGTGGCTCGGGTTGTCGAACACTTCGGCGACGGTGCCCTCCTCGACGATTCGACCGGCGTACATGACGCCGACGCGATCGCACATCGTGCGGATGACACCGAGGTTGTGAGCAATGAGCAGGATGGCCGAGTTCAGCTCGGAGCGGAGATCACGCACGAGGTCGAGGACTTCGGCCTCGACCGTCGCATCGAGACCGGTCGTCGGCTCGTCGAGCACCAGCAGCGAGGGGTCACAGGCGAGGCCCATGGCGATGACAACCCGTTGGAGCATGCCGCCCGACAGCTGGTGCGGGTAGCGCTCCATCACGCTCTCAGGTGCAGCGATCCGGACACGTTCGAGCGCCGACAGCGCCGACTTGCGGGCTTCGGACTTGGACTGCCCCATGACCTGGAATGCCTCGGCGACCTGGACCCCGATCTTGAGCACCGGATTCACAGCCTGCACGGGATCCTGGAAGACCATCGATGCGTTGTTGGCACGGAACTTGCGCAACTCGCTGGCCGACATCGCGGTCAGTTCTTCGCCACCTGATAGCACTCGGCCAGCATCGATCACGCCATTGCTCGGCAGATAGCGCAGCGCAGCGTACGCCGTCGTGGACTTGCCACAGCCGGACTCGCCGACGAGGCCGTACGCCTCACCCTGGCGCACATCGAAGGTGACTCCACGCAGGATCTTGCGCGGCTTGCCACGCACGATGTACGACATCTCGAGGCCATCGATCGACAGCGCTGCCTTGGCACTCGGATCGCCGGCTGGGATGGTCTCTGGTTCGGTGACGGTCATGATTTCACTGCCTTGTCGATCGAGTCGGCGATCAGGTTGACGCCGATCACCAGGCTGGCGATTGCTGCCGCCGGGAAGATGGAGGGCCACCAGATGTCACGGGCGATCTGCTCGTAGTTCTGGGACACGTCGATGCCCCAGTCAGCGTCGGTGATGTCGCCGCCGACGAATCCGAGGAAGGCGAGGGTGGTGTAGGTGAAGATCGCGTAGCCGAGTCGGACGGTGCCTTCGACCACGACGAGCCCCACCACGTTCGGCAGGATCTCGCGGGTGACGATGAAGAATCCCGACTCACCACGCATCTTGGCCGACATGACGTAGTCGAGGTCGGATTCGGCAATAGCTGCTGACCGGATGGTTCGGGTGATGGCGGGGACGAACAGCAGAGCGATCGTGCCGATGATCACGGTGGTCGTGCGACCGAAGGTGAAGATGATGACGATGGCCATCAAGATGACCGGAATCGACAGGATGGCTTCGATGATGCGACTGAGGATCTCGTCGACCCAGCCCTTGTAGTACCCCATGATCAGGCCGAGGAACGTGCCGACCGCGATGGCGAGCGCCGTGGAGATCGGCGCGATGGTCAGGATCTTGCGAGCGCCGTAGATGACTCGGGTGTAGACGTCCCACCCGTTCTTGTCGGTCCCGAGCAGTGCCTCGCCACCGGGCTTGACTCGGGGCCCTGCATCGACGAACTCCTTGGGGTCGAACGATGTCAAGACTCCAGGCAAGACGCTGGCAATGATCCAGAATCCGACGATGATCACGCCGACGATGAAGCCGGGGCTCGTGTAGAGGACCCGCAGTTGTTCCTTGCGGATCTGCTTCTTGCCCTCGCTGGCTGGCGCAGTTGCGCCCGGCTCTGCGCCAGCAAACGATTCCGGACTCGGGCCCTGTGCGCCAGCGGCCTGACTTCCTATTGGTGAGCCGGTCATGTCAGTTGTCTCCCAACGATTGGCGGGTGCGGGGGTTCATGTAGGCGATCAGCAGGTCAGCAGACAGCGTGGCGAGCATGTAGATGATGGCGACTGCCAGCACGCCGGTACGGAGCACCGGGTAGTCGGCCTTGTCGACCGCTTTCAAGATGAGGTTGCCGACACCCTGGTACCCGAAGACCTTCTCGAGGGCGACCATGCCGCCGAACAGGTAGCCGAGCTGGGTACCGAGCACCGCCACGGTGGGTTGTAGTGCGTTGCGCGCCACGTGCTTGCGGAAGACCTGCGGAGTCGACAGACCACGCATGAACGCTGTTCGGGCGTAGTCGGAGTCGAGCGCCGAGATCGTGCCCGCCCGAGTGACGCGAGCGATGTAACCGAAGTACACGAGCAGCACGGCGATCACCGGAAGCAACAGGTGTTGGATCTCGGTCAGTATCCCCGAGTCGGGTGGGGCAGCACCTTGGACCTTGAAGAAGTCGACCGGAACTGCCAGGAAGGCGAGCAGGAAGACGCCGGCGACGAAGTCGGGGATTGCCGAGAATGCGATGCCGACGTTGATGATCAGACGGTCAATCCAGGTGTCCTTCTTGTAGGCGGTGACCAGACCACCGAGAATCGAGAGCGGCACGATGACGATCAGGGAGAGGATGACGAGCTTGGCGGAGTTGCCGAGCGCCGTGAGCACCAGGCTCAACGCAGGCTCGCCCGTGGCAACGGAGAAGGAGTCACCGAAGTCGAGCGTGACAACAGACTTCACCAACTTCCAGAGCTGCGTCGCCACCGAGTCGCGCAGGCCGAGCGCCTCGGTCACTTCGATCAGCCGTTCCGGCGATGCGGTACCACCGGCGATCTTGCGCGCCGGGTCGCCAGGCGCGATGTTGGGTATCAACGTGACGATGACCAGCAGAAATGCCAGCGTGACGATGGCGAGCACGAGTCGCCTGAGAATGAATCTGAGCACGTTGTCCTTCTTCGACGGTTGTTCGAATTGTCTCTGTAACGACGAGGGGCGCAGCGGTCGAACCGCTACGCCCCGTCATCACAATGTTCCGGCGTATGCCGGAGCGGGGTGTTCGGTCAGCTCTTCGTCACCTTCTGCATCTGCAGGTGGCCGAGGGCTGTGGTCTCGAAGCCGTCGATGGCGCTGCTCGTGGCCGAGAGGTAGTTGAAGAAGAACGGGTAGCACGCCGGTGCGTCGTCGTGCAGCAGACGCTGGATGTTGCCCACGGCGGCCTTCTGGCCGTCGACGTCAGTGGCGCTCTGGTAGTCGCTGAAGAAGCCATCGAACTCGGTCGAGTTGTAGTTCGACGAGTTCCAGTCACCGTCGGTCGCAAGTGCACGACCGAAGAAGATGTCCGGGGTCGGACGGTGTCCGTAATCGACGATGCCGATCTGAGCAGAGGCGCCACACGGGATGCCGGGACCGGAGGTCTCGGGCTGCGTGCCGTAGCTCGCACCGGTGCACCAGTACTCGCCGTAGAAGTCCGAGTTCGGGGTGACGCTCACCGGCGTCGTGATGCCGACCTCGGCGAGGTTCTGCTGGACGATTGCGGCGATTGCCGGAATCTCACCGAGATCGCCGACCTGCAACGGAATTTCGATGCCGTCTGCGTAGCCAGCATCGGAGAGCAGCTGCTTGGCCATCTCCGGATCGTACGGACGCTGTTCCTGGCTGTCGTCGAAGAACGGCAGGGTCGGGAAGACGGGGTGATCGTTGCCGATCTGGGCCTGGCCCTCGTACACGGTGTTGACGAGCTGCTCGCGGTTGATTGCGTAGCAGACGGCCTGACGGACGCGCGGGTCGGTGAACGGACCGCCGTCGGGCAGCTGCGTGTTGAACCAGATCTGGCGGTGGTTGGCCGACGGCGGGGTCAGCACCTTGACGTCAGAATCTTCGAGCAGCGTTGCGCCGTCGGAGATCGAGAAGTCCTGGATGATGTCGATTTCGCCGGCGGCGAAGGCTGCGACCTTGGTGCCGCCACTCTCGAAGCCCTGCAGGGTGACGCTGTCGAGCTTGACGGCGCCGCCCCACCAGTTCGGGTTCGGCACGAACTTGACGCGGAATGCCGACGGGTCGAAGCTTTCGAACATCCAGGCGCCTGTGCCGGTCGGGCGGTCGTTCAGCGTGGTGCCGCTGGCGTAGTCGACCGGGGTGATCAGCGACTGCGGGTTGAACAGCGACAGCAGGACCGGCAGGTTGCCGTTCGGCGAGTCGAGGGTGATGACCAGGGTCTGGTCATCAGCGGCGACTGCGCCGCCCTCGCTGACAACACCGGCGAGACCGGCGCCAACGGCGACCATGCGCTCGATGGTGGCGACGGCATCAGCTGCGGTGAGCGGCGCGCCGCCCTCCTGCCAGGTGACACCCTCGCGGAGCGTGAAGGTCCACTCGCTGGCGTCGTCGTTGGGCGACCACTCGGTGGCGAGTGCAGTGGCGGCGATGTTGCCGTCGTCGCCGAGGCCCACGAGGTACTCGAAGGTCTGCGACAGGACGGCGTACGTGCCGAGGTCGAGCATGTTGACCGGGTCGAGGCCGGAGTTGGCGTCACCGGTCTGGATACCAGCGACGATGTCACCACCGGCGGCTGCGGGTGGTGTCGTCTCGCCAGGCTCTTCGGCTGCGGTGCTGCCCTCGGTCTCCCCTCCGACGGTGTCACCTCCACCAGACGGCTCTGCTTCATCGCTGCCACCACAGGCGGCGATGATGCCGCCCATGACCGGCATCGACAGGCCGATCATCGTGCCGCGCTTGACGAAGTTGCGGCGGCTCACCTTGCCTTGTGCGTATGACTCGATGAGGTCGAGTTCGATCGGTCCGACCGAGCTCCGTGCTGCGTCCAAACGTTTGAAATCCATGTAGTTTTCCCCTTTGGGATGTGAGTTCACGCCGCGGGAACAGATGTCCCCCGACACATCGACCATAACGAACCTCACGCGCCTCGACAAACCATGCTCCGGTTTGATCGAGTGCGAGGCTCGTCGACGGCCGATCGCGATTCCGCAATGTAGCACCGTTCCGCATCGTGGAATGACCTCCGTCACACCAGGTGGGTGGCCGACTTGGCCGCAGCCATCGGAAAGGCATCGAAAAGTCCCTCAGGGAGTCCGCTCAGTCGGGGCCGGCGCAATCAGCGGGCGTCGCTGATGATCTGCGACGAACGCAACGAGCGCGCCCGGTCTTCGGGCGACTCCAAGACCGCAGCGAAGACGAGTTCGAGGCCGAGATTCGACGATTCGCGATATTCCTGCCAGTCGATTGCACCGACCGCCCACTTCTCGGTGCGATTCATTCGCGTGTTGAAAATGTGCCGAGCGAGCCGTGCCGTGTCGCACCCGGGCACCAACAGTTCTTCGGCGGCAGCCCGTGCGAGGTCGTGCTCGATGATCTGGACGAAACGGTCACCGACTGCACCCATCCCGTCTGCACCCGGACCCGATTCGATTGTGGCGAAGATCGGGCGCCAGACATCGACCGCTGCGGAGAGCGTCCGGTCGAAGGCCTCGAACAGGGCCCGTGTGGTGTCGATCGGAGCACGAGTGGGTTGGTCGTCGATATCGCCTTCGAGTTGATCGAGACCGTTGGACACGAAGGCAATGAGCACGCCACCACGATCACCGAACTGGTTGTACAGCGTGGCGACGGCCACGCCGGCTCGCGCCGCAAGTTTGCGCATCGTGAGTCCGTCGACGCCGTCGACCGCGATGATCTCGCCGGCCGCCGCGAGCACGTCGCCACGAGTTCGTTCCTGACGGCGATCCCATCCGGAGCGGTTCGGGCCAACGACAGCCGAGTGATCGGCGCCGGTCATGGTGCCGCTGGATCCGTTTGCTCCCATGCGCTGACGAGCTTACGCGAGTCGACACCACCCTCAGTCGTTTGCGTGTCGGCCGTTCACAAACGGGGACCGAGCGGACGGCTCACCCGTGCGCTTAGTCCGCCAGTAGAGCGAGTTCTTCGTCGAGGTACTCGGTCTTGCACTTGCTGCGCTGCAGCTTGCCGCTACTCGTCTTGGGCAGCGTGCCGGGCTGAACGAGCATGATGTCACGCGGCGGTAGTCCACTCACCTCGAGCGCACGCTGGTGGATCCGATTACGAATGTCAGCCAGGTGTCCGGAGCTGTCGGTCGGCCGGGCTTCGGCCACGACGACCACGCTCTCCTTGCCCTTGTAACCATCCATCCCGAAGGCAATGACGTTGCCGGCGCGGACACCGTCGAGCGGCCCGACAGCGCGCTCGATGTCTTCGGGGAACACGTTGCGACCACCGACGATGATCACGTCCTTGATTCGGCCGCACATCACCAGCTCACCGTCGAGGAGGTAGGCGAGATCACCTGTGCGCAGCCATCCGTCGCGGAAGAGCGCAGCGGTTGCGTCGGGGCGCTTGTAGTAGCCAGATGTCACCGAGGTGCCCCGCAGGAGCAGCTCGCCGACGTGACGTTCGGGGAGCTTGTCGAAGGTGTCGGGATCGACCACTTTCATCTCCAGGCCAGGCACGGCCGGGCCGAGCAGAGCCAGTCGGCGGGCAGTCACTGCGAACTCATCGGGGTCGGTCACTTCGATCGGCTTGGCCACGCGTTCGGTCTCGAGAACGACACGGTCGACGGTGTCGGTCCGCAACCCGCGGTTTCGCTGCGGGAACGTCCCGGCAATTGCCACTTCCGCCATCCCGAATGCCGGGAACACTCCCCCTGGCGTGAAGCCAAAACGTGAGGCTTCGTCGACGAACGCGTCGACGGCCTTGGGGTCGACCGGTTCGGCGCCCGTCAGGGCAAGGGTGAGTGGTGAGAGGTCGAGGGCGTTCATCCGCTTCAACGCTCGGGTGGCCAGCACCCAGGAGAAGTTGGGTCCGGCGGTCGCTGTGCACCCGTAGTCGCTGATCCATTGCATCCAGTTCCCCGGGCGCGCCAGAAAGTCCTGCGGTGCAGCCTGGATCAGGTCGACGCCCTTGGTCATCGGGATTCCAAGACATCCGACGAGTCCCATGTCGTGATAAAGCGGCAACCACGACATCAGTGTTTCGTCAGCCCCGATCTCCCCGGCAACGCACGCAGCGTCGATGTTCGCCGACAGCACCCGGTCCGGGATCATCACGCCTTTCGGTTCGCTCGTCGAACCGCTCGTGTACTGCAGGATGACAAGCCGTTCGGGATCGTGGTCCGGCAGTTCGAGACGCTCGCCGCTCGGCACGTTCGGCGCTCCCGGAACGATCGCCTTCATCGCTTCGATCGGCGGGTCGCCCTCGACAGCGGCGTAGAAGTCAGCGAGCTGATCGTCGATCAGCACCAGCTTCGCATCGCCGTGGCGGATCCGGCCTCGCGTGCTGTCGATGAACGCCTCGAGCGACCCCATCCGCATCGGCAGCGGTAGCACCATCGAGGCAACACCGGCAAGCCAGCAGCCGCGCACGATGGTGATCAGTTCGCGGCTGGTGGGACCGAGCACCGCGACGTGGTCGCCTGGAAGCAGACCCTTGGCTTGGAGCGCAGCGCCGACGGCTCGGGCATCGTCGTGGATCTGACGCCAGCTGACCACGGCCGGCCGACCCTCGGCGTCGACGTCACCGCTGAGCACCGAGGCGCCAACGAACCGGACGCCGGTGCCGAGGTCGGCGGCATGTTCGAGGCGAGCGATGGTGGAATCGGGTGGGCCTGGGTTCATCGCTTGTGACGGTAGCCCTCAACCGCCACGTCGGGCGAGAACCCTGCGCCGAACGACCGTCGGCGAAGGCCGCCCGGGGCTTCTCGACCGGCCCGAGCCGCTGCCCAACGCCGCACCGCAACCTACTGACTGCCATCCAGACGGCCGGGCAGGTGGTGTGTCGAACCGCCCCGCACCTTGACCTCTTTGGGCTGGCACTGATGGCAGCCGTACTCGAGGTGGATGCCCTGGATCGACATCTGGGTGCCGCGTGACTTCTCGAGGATCACCTGCGGGAGGTGGTAGAGGTCGTCGCCGCCACAGGTCGCGCACTTCGGCCGCGGGTCACGCGTCCAGCTGATCTTGCACGCCTCGCACGTGAGCTGCAGCGTGCCGTCACCGACGGGCGCGCCCCGCAGATCGTCGTCGGAGTCGCACGACGGGCAGACGATCAACGACATGTCTGAAGTGTAGGAGCAGCACCTTGCCCCATCTGGCCCATCTGGCCCTCCTGACTCGGCGCCTCAGTGGCTCAGTGGCTCAGTGGCTCAGTGGCTCAAGGGCTCAAGGGCTCAAGGGCTCAAGGGCTCAGTGGCTCAGTGGCTCAGGGGGCTCAGTGGCTCAGGGGGCTCAGGGGGCTCAGTTGCCGAATGCCTCCGAGAGCTGAGTGATGCTGCTGGGCGGCAGCGACGAGTAGAGCAACTCGGCACCTTCGAAGCGCTTTGCCTCAGCAGCGAGCTCGCGGACGTGCACGTGCTCGGCGAGGATGACGACGGCGGTCGTGCCTTCGTGGACTGCCTGCTTGAACCAGTCGACCCACTCGTCGGGAATACCCAGGTCGATCACCTTGGCCGTGACCGCTCCGACACCAGCACCGACACCGAGCCCGGCGAGCCAGCCGATCGGACCACCGACGACGAGCCCGAGCAGCCCGGTCCACATCGCTCCCGACGCTGCTGCGCGGCCCGGCGTCGGATCGATGGTTTCGGTGACGCTCACCTTGCCATCGTCGTTCTTCGCGACCACAACCGCGTCCTTCAATCCGAGTTTGCCGGCGTTGCGCAGTCCCGACATGGCGAGGAGGTACTCCTGAGCGCGCGTCGAGGTGTCGAATGCAACGCCAATGATCACCGGCGCACCGGGATCGAAGTCGACGGCGGCACCGGCGCGAAAAGACGGGTCGGGCGGGTCGAAATCGGTCATGACCGCAGTCTTCCCGATTCGGCGCAGGCCACACCATCAGGACTTCACCGTCAGGACCTCACCGTCACGACTTCACCATCAGGACCACACCATCAGAACCTCACCGTGCGCTCGAGCCGATCGGCCGCTGACCGGTGGTGCGCTGAGTCGTTGCCCGTTGCGGCGCAGACGCCAAGATGGGTCATGCCCCAGTTCCGCACAGTCCCTCATCCCAGTGGCCCGAGTGCCGGGGAGGACATTGTTCTCGGCCACAGCGACTTCTGGCTGAAGTCGCTCGACGAGCGCAACACCGCGTTTGCTGAGCTGCGACACGAGAACGTGCATGGCGCCGGCATGTGCTTCCACGAGGAACTGTCGGTCATCGAAGGCGGCATCAGCGGGCCCGGGTTCTGGTCGGCGGTGGGCTACGACGACATCCGCCAGATCAACCGGACGCCGCACGCCTTCTCCTCAGCAGGCGGCATCACGCTCGGCGAACAGCCGCCCGAGACGCTGGAGTTCTTCGGCTCGATGATCGTCCTGGACGATCCGCGCCACGCCAAGATGCGGATGCTTGTCCAGAAGGGATTCACCCCGAAGACGGTGGCCCGTATCGAAGAGTCGGTCAGAGAGCGGGCTCGCGACTTGGTGTCGAAAGCCAGAGAGATGGGTGAGTGTGACTTCGTCGAGCAGTTCGCCGCCCCACTCCCCCTCGGCGTGATCTGCGACATGCTCGGCGTGCCATCGGAGGACGAGCAGCAGATATTCGACTGGACCAATCAAATCCTCGGTGCCGGTGACCCCGACTTCACGATGGACCTGCACGAGCTGATCCTCAGCGCGGCTGGCATGTTCGAATACGCCCAGGCACTCGGCGAGGACCGCTTGAAGAGCCCGACTGACGACATCGCATCGATCCTCATGCACGCCGAGGTCGACGGCGAACGGCTGACCGCTGCCGAGTTCGGCTCGTTCTTCATCCTGCTGGCCGTCGCCGGCAACGAGACCACGCGCAACGCCATCTCGTGGGGCATGCACCAGCTCCATCACCACCCCGATCAGAAACAGGAGCTCATCGCGAACTACCCCACGATGGCTGGCCCGGCCGCTGAGGAGATCGTCCGATGGTCCTCGCCTGTGATCCACATGCGGCGCACGGCGAACTTCGATGTGCAGGTCGGCAACACGATGATCCGAGAAGGCGAGAAGGTGGTGATGTGGTACTGGTCGGGCAACCGCGACGAGCAAGTCTTCCCCAACGGCCACGCCTTCGACATCCGCCGGTCGAACAGCAAGGAGCAGGAGGGGTACGGCGCCGGCGGGCCGCACTTCTGCCTCGGCGCCAACCTGGCCCGCCGCGAAGTACAGGTGATGTTCGACGAGATCTTCACCCAGATCCCCGACATCGCCATCACCGGCGAACCCGACCGCCTGGTCAGCGGCTTCATCAACGGCATCAAGCGCATGCCCTGTCGCCCCAACGGCTGACGGGTGACCGCGAACGCAGCCAGTCGCAGGCCTGACTCAGCTCGTAGGATCGGCGCCGTATGAGCGAGACCGACAGCACGTCCGACACACCCGATACTCCGGCGCATCGGTACACCTCCGCGCTCGCACAGGACATCGAGGTGGGCTGGCAGGACTTCTGGAACGAGCACGGCACGTTCCACACCCCCAACCCCGTCGGTGCGCTCGCCGAGCCCGATCGCACCGAGCCCCTCGGCGACAAGGTGTTCGTCCAGGACATGTTCCCGTATCCCTCCGGCGTGGGCTTGCATGTCGGCCACCCGCTCGGGTTCATCGGCACCGACGTCTACTCCCGTTACAAGCGCATGACCGGCCACAACGTGTTGTACACGATGGGCTTCGACGCATTCGGCCTGCCCGCCGAGCAGTACGCCGTCCAGACCGGTCAGCACCCGGCGATCACGACGAACGAAAACATCGCCAATATGCGCCGCCAATTGCGCCGCCTCGGCCTCAGCCACGACACACGCCGTTCGATCTCGACGACCGACCCGGACTACTACCGCTGGACCCAGTGGATCTTCAGCCAGGTCTTCAACGCCTGGTACGACGACGACGAAGACCGCGCTCGACCGATCGGCGAACTGATCGCTGAGTTCGAATCGACCGAACGCAGCACTCCCGACGGCATACCGTGGGCCGACCTCTCCCCCGCCGATCGCAACTCGATCATCGATGATCACCGACTGGCCTACGTATCCGAGGCGCCGGTCAATTGGTGCCCGGGTCTGGGCACCGTCGTCGCCAACGAAGAGGTCACCGCCGACGGCCGATCGGACCGAGGCAACTTCCCGGTGTTCAAGCGCAGCATGCGTCAGTGGATGATGCGGATCACCAAATACTCCGAGCGCCTGATCGACGACCTCGAACTGCTCGACTGGACCGACGCGATCAAGGCGATGCAGCGCAACTGGATCGGCCGCAGCGAGGGTGCGAAGGTCGACTTCGCATCTGATGCCGGACCGATCACCGTCTTCACCACGCGACCCGACACGCTGTTCGGCGCCTCGTTCATGGTCCTCTCCCCCGAGCACCCATACGTCGACCAATTGGCCGAGTCATCAGGAAATGCCGGGATCACCGACGAGATCGCGGCCTACCGGACGCAGGCCGAGGGCAAGAAGGACTTCGAGCTGCAAGACGACACTCGCGACAAGACCGGCGTGTTCACCGGCGCGTACGCGACCAACCCGGTCAACGGTGAGCAACTGCCGATCTGGATTGCCGACTACGTCCTGATGGGTTACGGCACCGGCGCGATCATGGCCGTGCCATGTGGCGACACCCGTGACTTCGAGTTCGCCCGCAAGTTCGACCTGGCGATCCCTGCCATTCAGGAGCCGCCAGCGGCGTGGTTCGAGGAGCGCAAGCTGCCCGTCACGCTCGACACGCGCCAGTGGCACGAAGCCTTCGTCGGCGACGCTCCGTACGTGAACAGCTCGAATGGTGAGCTGCAACTCGACGGCCTCGTCAACAAGACCGAGGGCATTGCGGTGATGAACGGCTGGTTGGAGCGAACCGGTGCCGGCGAGGCGACCGTCAACTACAAACTGCGCGACTGGCTGTTCAGCCGCCAGCGTTACTGGGGCGAGCCGTTCCCGATCGTCTACGACGCCGACGGCAACCCGCACACCGTGCCTGACGAACTGCTGCCGGTCGAACTGCCCGAGACCGATCAGTTCGCGCCGCGCACGTTCGAGCCCGACGACGCGATGTCGAACCCGGAGAGCCCGCTCGACCGCTTGCAGGACTGGGTGAACGTCGAACTCGATCTGGGTACCGGTGACGGTGTGCAGACCTACCGGCGCGACACGAACGTCATGCCGCAGTGGGCTGGGTCGTGCTGGTACCAGATGCGCTACATCGACCCGCAGAACGATGACCGGTTCTGTGCTGTCGAGAACGAGGAGTACTGGATGGGCCCGCGTACCGACGTGCGGCCCGATCATCCCGGTGGCATCGACCTCTACGTCGGCGGCGTGGAACACGCCGTGCTGCACCTGCTGTACGCCCGCTTCTGGCAGAAGGTGCTGTTCGACCTCGGCCACGTCAGCGCGGTCGAGCCGTACGCCCGTCTGTTCAACCAGGGCTACATCCAGGCGTATGCGTTCAAGGACGAGCGTGAGATCTACGTCGAAGCCAGCGAGGTCGAGGGAAACACCGACGACGGCTGGACCCACGACGGTGAGCCGGTAAAGCGTGAATACGGCAAGATGGGCAAGAGCCTCAAGAACGCCGTGTCGCCCGACGAGATGTACGAGGCCTACGGCGCCGACACCCTGCGGCTCTACGAGATGACCGGCGGCCCACTCGACTCGTCACGCCCGTGGGAGACGCGCGACGTGGTCGGCATGTACCGCTTCCTGCAGCGGCTCTGGCGCAACATGGTCGACGAGACCACCGGCGAGTGCACGGTCGTCGACACCCCCGCCGACGACGACACGCGCAAGCTGCTGCACCGCACGATCGACTTCGTCCGCACCGAGATGGACGAGCTCCACTTCAACACGGCCATCGCCAAACTGATCGAGCTGAACAATGCCGTCACCAAGCTCGATGTCACGCCGCGCGAGGTGGCCGAGCCGATGGTCGTGATGCTTGCCCCGCTGGTGCCCCACATCGCCGAGGAGCTGTGGCGCAAACTCGGGCATCAGGCTCAGGACGGCAGCGAAGCGGGCGACACCATCACCTACGTCGACTTCCCGACGGCGGACGAATCGATGCTGGTCGACGACACGGTCGAGTTGCCGATTCAGATCAACGGCAAGGTCCGCAGCCGCGTGAGCGTCGCGGCCGATGCCGACAAGGCCACCATCGAAGCTGCCGCACTCGCTGACCCCAAGGTCTTCGAGGCGCTGGCCGGCGGCGAGCCCAAGAAGCTGATCGTGGTTCCCGGTCGCATGATCAACCTCGTCATCTGACGGCACACATCACCAAGTCCTGCGAGCGACTTCAGTCGTCGATGGGCTTCATCGACTTCGGACCGATGCCTCCACTGGGCCGATGCGTCGGCGTCTTCGACTGCTGCGGGTGCGCTTCGCTCGATGCTGGCTTCCTGGCGGCACGCTTCTTCGGAGCGGATTGCTTGCCGGGGACGATGGAGGTCGCGGCTTCTCGGCGTCGGGCAACTTCCTTGGCTGCGTCGGCGATCTTCTTGGCCGCCCGCTTCTGATGAGCTGCCCGCTTCGCCGTCCGATGGCGCACTGTTGCCTTCTCGGCTGCAGCCTGCTTCTTCTTCTCGGCGAGCACCTGCGCTGCAGCCGACCCCCAGACACCATCGCTCGACTTGCTGGCACCGGACTTGCTGGCTGTTCGCTTCTTCAGCCCTGATCTCCGACGTGGCGTCGGGCTCTCCGACACGAACGACTGCAGCGTCGAACCACTAGCTCCCAACTTGGTGCCGACGTCGGCCATGTCGATGCCGGCATCAGCCAACTGGGCGCCGAGATCCCGAAACCGGATGGCGACTCCTCCGAGGTCGTCAGCTACGTCGATGAGACGATGGGCGCCGTCATCAAGTCGATTCGGCAGCTTGATGAACGCAAGCCCCTCGCCGAGTTCGCCGACCATGGTCGTCACCTCGAAGAGCTGCTGCTGGCAGCGTTCGAGGAGGTCGGCAGCCTGCTCGGTGAGCTCTTTCGGGCCGCCCCCTTGCTCACCGAGGAGCAGCGCGCTCGCCCGCGCTGCGCCGACACCGGCAGCCTCGAGCCCCTGACCTGCTTGTCCGATGAGCGTCGGCAAGCGCCCAACGACGTCGTCGAGCTTGTCCTTGTTGTCGCCGACGAACTTGACGACACCCATGATCTCGTCGCGGTTGTCCCAGACCAGATCGACGACTTTGAGGATCTTCTTGCGATCGCCCCACAGGTCGTCGACGAGGTCGGCCATCTGCTTGACCTGCTTGCCGCCGAGCCGATCGGTGATGTCAGTGATTCCCATACGGGGAAATCTAGATCGAGCTCAGATTCTCGATGCGACGACGAAGACAGTTTGCCGAGAGACGCGCCCGCGCACAGAACCTCGAAAAAGCAAAGAACCCCAAAAAGCAAAGATCCCCGAAATAGCAAAGAACCCCAAAAAGCAAAGAACCCCAAGGCGTGGACCGAGGGGTTCTTCGTGGAGCTTAGGGGAATTGAACCCCTGACCTCTTGCATGCCATGCAAGCGCTCTACCAACTGAGCTAAAGCCCCGTATTGCTACGGGCGATGACGATAGCGCCACCCACGATGGGTTCAAACGAGCCTGCACAATCGACAGGTCGACGCGACGGATCGATCACTCGGTGACTGCTGGAGCTCCCCACTCGACCTTCGGGACGTCGAGGTACAGACGCTCGATCTCGTAGAACTCGCGCTGCTCCTCGTGGAAGACGTGGACGATCACATCGCCGTAGTCGATCAGAATCCACTGCGGCTGATCGCGTCCTTCGTGACGCACGGGCGCTCGGCCGAGATCGCGTTTGGCAGCCCCTTCGATCTCGTCGGCAACCGTGCGAACCAGACGCGGGTTCGACGCACTGCACACGACGAAATACCCGGCGATCGAGAGCACTTCGCCGACTTCGAGAATGACGATGTCGGTCGCCTTCTTGGCGTCTGCGGTCCGCGCAGCGAGCAACGCCAACAGCACATCGGAATCGTCGTGATCGGGTGCCGAATCGGCGGGGTTCTGGTCAGCCATCGGCGTCGACGGTAGCGGCACCATCGCCGGTCGGCTCGCCGTCGTCTTCCGCTGCTGAGTCGGCGCCCGCAGCCGGCACGGTGGTTCCTGCTGCCTCGATCTCGAAGTAGCCGGTACCGAGCGTCACCACCACGTCGATTCCGTCGATCAGTTCTTCTGCGACGGCCACGTCGACCTTGCCGAACACCTGCGGGCCGAGCTCTTCCATCGTCTCGACGTAGTCGGGGTCTGCAACCTCGATGCGAGTCACCTCCGGCGCCCCATCGGGATCCTGCGTGGCGTCGATCGAGCCGACGTTCGCCTCGAGGAAGAGCAGCAGCCCGATCAGGTTGACGCCCAGGTTGCGTCTCGACGTCAAATCGGAGTCGGAGGCATCGAGCTGGGCATCGTTGATCGGGATCACGATGCGGAACACTGGGCCGGGGTTGGGTGCCGACACCCGAGCGGGCGATGCCTGAGCAAAGACGAGCACCGAGTCGCGTCGATCGATCACGACCGACTTCCCCGTCAACGAGTCGCTGCCGGGCCGCAGTTCGTCGACGGCGAGGTCGCGGACCTGCACCGGCCCACTCCAGAAGCGGACGAAGAACTCGTCGATCGTGGACGATGGCGCCGGACGGCCCACTTCGTCGACCGGCACGGTCACGTCGTCAGCAGCCGCAGGCGTGCTCCCAGCGACACCGGACCACACGGCGACGTCGATCGAGTGCTGTGCCCGCTCAAGGGCCTCGAGTTCGACTGCGGCGAGTGTCTGCACGACCAGCGGTGCGTCGAGGCGACTCGTTCCCGCAGTGATGACGAGGCGGTCGCCGACGGCATCGGAATCGACGACATCGATCGGAAGCTGAATGTCGACGGGCAGCGTTGCACCGAGCAGTTCCGTCAGCCGATCACCGCCCACGATCTCCCCGAACTGCAACGTGATCGCAAGTGTTGCTTCGACCTGCTCGAAGAACAGTTGCGGATCATCGGTGTCGATCACCTCGGTCAGCGGCAACAGCGACTCGCCGAGCCCGACGTTGACGTCGGCTGCCACGGGCACCGTCACGATGGTGCCTCCCTGTCCCGACGGCAACATCGTCGCGACGATCAGCGACGTCAGAGTGCCCTGGTCGTCGACGACAGCCAGTGCCGCGTTGTCGGTCGACGGCAAGGTCACCACCGGTCGATCGTCGGCCTGCACCACTTCTCCGGCAGTCGAGTTCGCGATCGTGTTCGCACCGATGATCGTGAGCCCCCCGCCGACGAGCAACAGAGTCAGGCCGATGGCAGCGCCGACGACCGTTCGGCGGCGGCGGCGTGTTGGGCGCGCTGTCATGTCTGCGTTCCACCGGACTGGATCACGGATCGGGGTTCCCCGGACCGGCTGTCGAACGCAGCATCGCGTTCGTCGCCGGCATCGCTGTACAAGCCCCGCTCATGGATCACGTCGAGCACGGGCTCGGTGACGAGGTAATCGAGCGGACGGCCGTCTCTGAAGCGGCGACGGAGATCGGTGCTCGACACTTCGAGGTGCGGGACTTCGACGCGGATCCAGTCGATGTCACCCGACAACTCGACGGGGTCCCCCGGACGATCGACCACCACGAGGCGTGACAGAGCGACGACTTCGTCGTGACGAGTCCAGCTCAGCAGCCCTGCCGCAGCATCGTCGCCCACGATCGTGAAGAACTGAGCGCCCGGTTGTTCGGATGCCAAGGCTTGCAACGTGTCAGCGGTGTAGCTGTGGCCGCCGCGGTCGATCTCGGTGCGACCCGGCACGAGCTGAGCAACATCGTCGACTGCGGCTTCGACCATCGCGAGACGGTCCTCTGCAGGAGTGATCAGTCGGCTGCCCTCCTTCTGCCAGGGCACGTTTGCCACCATCATCATCACGAGGTCGAGGCCGAGCGCATGCCGCACGTTGACCGCCGTCACGAGGTGACCAACATGAGGCGGGTCGAAAGTTCCCCCGAACAGACCAATGCGCAACGCAGCGTCACCCGTTCTGCTCGGCACTTCGAATTCGGACACGGGGCCCAATCGTAGAAGGCTGTGGCACCGACGAGACGCCTTTACGTCAACCGGCATCGCTGCGACGGCCACCCGCTCGGCACCGGCTCGGCGCCGGCTCGTGGCCGAGACATTCGACACACGGGCAATCCACTGAGAGCCGGGCTTGACACGTCTGTTACTGTGAATCGTCCCCCCATATACCCCCCGTTTCCATGTTTGGGTCGGGTTTCTTTCGGAAACCTTCCTCGACGACGACAGTCGTACCGATCGCTTCATGCAGCAAACTCCTGTTTGCCGTGCGATGTCCCTGATCAGGCCGACGATACGACGTGTGTCACCCGACACGACTCGAACCGGAATCACCCACGAAAACGAATGGTTGTACGAAACATGAATGACTCGATTGGTCTCTACCTCAACGACATCGGCAAGGTGCCACTGCTCACCGCCGAAGACGAGCGTGAGCTTTCCCGCGTGATCGAAACCGGGCGCGAAGCAGCCGAGCAGCTCGAAGCTGGCAAGAAGGGCGTCGCTCTCAAGCGCCAGGTCCGTGAAGCCGCCAAGGCCAAGGACCGGTTCATCCGCTCCAACCTGCGTCTCGTCGTCTCGATCGCCCGCCGCTACCCGCTGCCCCAGGGCATGGACCTGCTCGACCTCATCCAAGAGGGCAACCTCGGCCTGGAGCACGCCGTTGACAAGTTCGACTGGCGTCGTGGCTTCAAGTTCTCCACCTACGCCACGTTCTGGATCCGCCAGGCCATCGGCCGTGCACTCGACCAGAAGGCCAGCCTCATCCGTATCCCGGGTGACCGCTCCGCCAGCCTTCGTGCTGCGCTGCGCCAAGCGTCAGGTGACGGCGAGACCCTCGATCAGACCAACGCCGAACTGCACCGCCTCACCACGCCGGTCAGCCTCGACAAGACCGTCGGCGACGACGGCGATGCCACCCTCGGGGATCTGATGGCCAATGGTGACGGCACTCCCGAAGACCACGTGATGACGCTGGTCGACAGCGAGCTGCTCGACGAGCTGCTGCACACCCTCGATGCTCGAGCCCGCTTCGCCGTCGAAGCCCGTTTCGGCCTCGTCGACGGCGAGCGCAAGAGCTTCCGCGAAGTCGGTGAGCAGCTCGGCGTCACCGCCGAAGCCGCACGCCGCCTAGTCAGCCGCGCAGTCGCTGGCCTCCGCGACGACGCCGAACGCATCCTCGCCGTCTGATTTCGCCCCTGGCGGCGTTCCTCGAACTCCTCGGTGCCGACAGGCACCTTCGTCCTCGAGCGCCTTGCCAGCAACAAAGTCAGCTCGCCGAGGCAAACTCGGAGCAGAGCAGCTGAGAACTGAGAACTGAGAACTGAGAACTGCGGCCGGATCGTCCCGGTCGCAGTTCTTCGTTTTCAGGTCCCCTCGGCGGGTTGCCAGAGTTCGAAGCGGTTGCCGTCGCAGTCGACGGCCCATCCGAACCGGCCTCTGACATCGTGCTCCTCGGACGGAGCTCACAACCCATCCGCGTCTGCGCAGGCGCCGTCGATAGCCTGAGCGGATGGAAGCTCGGGGATCATGGACACCACAGTCGTGGCAAGACCGCCAGGTCAAGCAGCAACCGACCTGGCCGGACACCGGTGCTCTCGAAGCATCACTCAAGCAGATTTCCACCCTGCCACCGCTCGTCTTCGCCGGTGAGGCTCGCTCGCTGCAGACCGAACTCGGTCGTGTGGCCTCTGGCAATGCGTTCCTCCTGCAAGCAGGCGACTGCGCCGAGAGCTTCGAGGAGTTCAGCGCCGACAACATCCGCGAGAAACTCCGCGTCATCTTGCAGATGGCGATCATCCTCACCTACTCGGTCGGCGTACCGATCGTGAAGGTCGGCCGGATGGCCGGCCAGTTCGCCAAGCCCCGCTCGTCGGACTTCGAAACGGTCGGCGACATCGAGATCCCGTCCTTCCGTGGGCACATCGTCAATGACGCCACTGCAAGCGAAGCGGCACGCACACCGAATCCCGAGCGCCTCGTGCAGGCCTACCACCAGTCGGCTTCCACGCTCAATCTGCTGCGAGCCTTCACCAAGGGCGGTTTTGCCGACCTCAGTCACGTCCACTCGTGGACTCAGGAGTTCGTGGCGTCGAGCCCCGAAGGCCAGCGTTACCAGAAACTCGCCGCCGAGATCGAGCGTGCTCTGTCGTTCATGCGGGCCTGCGGTATCGAGACCGAGGCGAACTCCAGCCTCAGCGAAGTCGACGTCTACACCTCTCACGAGGCACTGATCGTCGGCTACGAGGAGGCGCTCACTCGTCGCGACTCGATCACCGGCGACTGGTACGACTGCTCGGCACACATGCTGTGGATCGGCGAGCGGACCCGCGATCTCGACGGCGCCCACGTCGAGTTCCTGCGCGGGGTCGGCAACCCCATTGGCTGCAAGGTCGGGCCGACCATGTCCGCCGAGGAGCTGCTCGAACTCTGCGAGATCCTCAACCCCTCCCGCATCCCCGGTCGCCTCACGCTCATCACTCGGATGGGTGCCGACAAGATCGAAGACGGCTTGCGGCCACTCCTTCGTGCCGTTGCCGACGCCGGCCACCCCGTCGTCTGGGCCTGCGATCCAATGCACGGCAACACCTTCACGGCTCCGAGCGGCCGCAAGACGCGCCACTTCGACGACATCGTCCGCGAGATCAGTGGTTTCGTGCGGGCCCACCGCGCCGAAGGCACCTGGCCCGGCGGCATTCACGTCGAACTCACCGGAGAGAACGTCACCGAGTGCCTCGGCGGCGGCGACGAACTCGTCGACTCAGACCTCGACAGCCGTTACGAAACGGTCTGCGACCCCCGCCTCAATGCACGCCAAGGTGTCGACCTGGCGTTCCGGGTCGCCGAACTCATCCAAGACTTCACCTGAGCGGATCGGGTTTCGCTCGGTGAACGCACTCGACCGCTGCTCGTCCTGGCCAGTCGAGCGCGTCGCTGCCGCCGTCATCGTGCACAGCAATGGCCATGACCGCTCAAGCCGCGTGGTCGCGACTCACGGCG